>Ga0181573_10000143_pt1 | contig 70650 bp, 61 predicted proteins | sample 101ome_25_FD_148643 | JGI IMG/M metagenome (GOLD analysis project Ga0181573, IMG submission 148643) | Coastal salt marsh microbial communities from the Groves Creek Marsh, Skidaway Island, Georgia - 101409BT metaG (spades assembly) | ecosystem: Environmental > Aquatic > Marine > Intertidal zone...
GCCTTAATCCAGAGCATGACGACCTCGCCGTAACATGAGAAAGTTTGGCTTTGGAACCATATCAGAAAAAGTGAGACTCCCCATGATTAAGGTTGGGATAGTTGGCGGCACCGGATACACGGGTGTTGAGCTGCTGCGCCTGCTGTTGCGTCACCCCGAGGTGTCGGTCGAGATTATCTCTTCAAGGGGAGAGGCGGGGCGGCGTCTGGATGAATTGTTTCCAACGCTAAGGTCTCACGCCGACTTGGTTTTTACTGATCCTGCCGATGCCAACTGGGAGAGCTGTGATGCGGTGTTCTTTGCCACGCCTCACAATGTCGCCATGAAGACCGCGCCAGCCCTGCTTGATCAAGGAGTGCGCGTTATCGATCTGTCGGCGGATTACCGGTTGAAGGACGTTGGGTTATGGGAGTCCTGGTATGGAGAGGCGCACGCGAGCCCGGCCCTCTGCGCTGATGCCGTGTATGGCTTGCCCGAGATGAATCGGGCGGCGATCTCCAAGGCGCAATTAGTGGCCTGCGCGGGCTGCTATCCCACTTCTGTGCAGCTGGGATTTATGCCTCTGTTGGAAGCGGGGCTTGTTGATCCCTCGTCACTCATTGCCAGCAGTGCATCGGGTGTCAGCGGTGCGGGTCGTCAGGCGAAGGTTGCCAATTTACTGACCGAGGCGGGTGAGAGTTTCAAGGCTTATGGAGTGGCCGGACATCGACATCTGCCCGAAATCGAGCAGGGCCTCAATACGATGAGCGAGGATTCGGTTGCGCTGACCTTTGTGCCCCATCTAGTCCCTATGAGCCGGGGCATTCATTCCACTTTGTTCGGCCGGCTTTTGAGATCGGATACCGATGTTTACCAGGTATTTAGTGACCGTTACGCCGATGAACCCTTTGTCGACGTGCTGCCAGCGGGCCAGACCCCCGAGACGGGTCATGTTAAGGGTGGCAATCGATGTCAGATCGGCGTCACCGTGCCGCAGGATAGGGATACTGCAGTGGTGACTGTCGCCATCGATAATCTGGTGAAGGGCGCTTCGGGACAGGCGGTGCAGGTGATGAATTTGATGTTTGGACTGCCAGAGACCTGCGGGCTCAATGGCATTGCCATCGCTCCCTGAGGCTTACCCGTGCCAAAACAGCAGTATCGAACCGTTATCAAGCGGGAACACCCTCGACGGCAGCGACTGGTGTGGGGCACTTCGGCCCTGCTTGTTGTTACGGCCATCACCTCAGCGTATTTTGCCGGCGAGCATCGTGGCAGTCGTGAGCCGGTGCCTTGGAATGCCGAAGCAGATCAGCTCCGTGCTCAGTTGGTAGAGGTTCAGACCAGCTCCGCAATCGACGCGCAGGCGATCCGAGAACTCATGGAGTCACTGGCGGAAGCGAGAGGCATCATTGAAGAGCGAGAGCGTGAGCTTGCCTTTTACAAGGAGGTGCTGGCACCCGAGGAGCTGAGTCGGGGTCCGCGCCTCCGGCAACCGGTTTTCAGTGCGACCGACCAGCCTGGAGTCTGGCGCTACCAGCTGGTGGTGCAGCAGGGGGGCAAAACCTCGAGTGGTTATCGCGGGGATATGGATGTCAATTTCATGGGCTTTCTGGCCGGGGAAATAACAACCCTTCGCCTTAGCCAGCTCGATCAAACCTTGCGGGGAGCCCCCGTTGCCCTCAATTTCCGTTACTTTCAGCGTGCTGAAGGGGAGTTAGAGTTTCCGCCGGGCTTTTTGCCAGATCAGGTGGAGGTTGTGATCGGTATTTCAAAGCCCGCCTTAGAAGATATTCGAACTGGTTATATTTGGGATGATTTAGTGTTACTTTAATAGGTTCCGCTGCTAATCAAGCAGTCAAAACGGTACGGAGAGACTGATGATGGGACGTAAAGACAAGCCGCTGACAACCGTTCAGGGCTCGACCACATTGATCGCGCGGGATGCGGTGGTCACGGGGGACATTGAGTTTTCTGGCAACTTGGATGTCGAAGGAAAGGTTAATGGGTCCATCCTTGCTCAAGAAGGCAAAGAGGCCATGTTGCGCATCATGGAAGGGGGCGAAGTCGCCGGCGAAATTCGGGTGCCTAACGCGGTTGTAAATGGTGGAGTGAAGGGCGATATTCACTCGAATGGTAAGCTCGAGTTGGCCGAGAGGGCTGAGGTTGATGGCGATGTATATTACAACCTAATCGAGATGGTCGTGGGATGTCGAGTCAACGGTGGTCTTAGGCACGTGTCCGCAAAGGTTGACGACCTTGCGAGTCAGCGCGAGAAGCGTCAAGCCGAGGAAAGCGCCCAGTCCGAGTTGGGCTAAAAAAGACGGAGAGGCGGCAGTAGTGCCGCTCCTCGCACGCTCCCTTTAGGTTACACTAACGCCATCCACCAATTAGTACAGCTACCATCATGACAGTTGTCGAAGCCTTTGATCCCAACGAAATCCGTTTAACCGACAATGCGGTGCAAAAGGTCTCTGCGTTGGTAGCGGATGAGGGTAATCCAAATCTCAAGCTGCGCATCTACATCACCGGCGGCGGCTGCTCAGGATTTCAGTACGGTTTTACCTTTGATGAAGCCTCTGCTGAAGACGACTGGGTCGTCGAGCGTGACGGTGTGACGGCCCTGGTAGATGCCATGTCATATCAGTATTTGATGGGTTCTGAAGTGGACTACACCGAAGGGCTTGAAGGCGCTCGTTTTGTGGTCAATAACCCCAATGCTGTCACCACCTGTGGGTGCGGTGCGTCCTTCTCTATTTAGTGCGCGCTATCTAGTCCTAGATCTAGCCCCGGTAAATACCTCCAAGCACCCGATATCCTGAGGCACCGGTAACGGTGGGTTCGTTGCCAGGCAGATCATCGAGCGTTCTTGCGGCGAGCCAAGCAAAACAGAACGCTTCCACCCAATCGGGGTCAATCCCCAGTGACGCGGTTGTGGTCACTTCTGTCGAAGGAAGAAGCGCCGCCAACCGGTTCATAAGCCCTTCGTTGTGAACACCGCCGCCACAGACCGCCAGGCGCGTGGGCGGCGACCCTGCGAGGTTGTCGTCAGCCAGCGATTGGGCAATCGAGCGTGCCGTAAGCTCCAGCAAGGTTCGTTGCACGTTCTCCGCTGGAGGAATGTGGGCCAAGCCCTGTACATGAGCTTCCAGCCAATCTCGGCAAAAATAATCGGGGCCTGTGCTCTTTGGAGGGGCCGCGGCAAAAAAGGGATCAGAGAGCATGCTCTTGAGCAGTGCCTCATCGACGGCACCTCCCATTGCCCAACTGCCACCGGGATCAAAGGGACTCAGTTGGTGGGTCTGAACCCACAAATCCATCAGTGTATTACCGGGCCCTGTATCAAATCCGATCACCGAGTTGTCGCTGCCCAGTAATGAAATATTCGCAATGCCCCCAATATTGAGCACAGCGGTGTTAGTACCTGTCTGGCCAAACATCGCTCGATGGAATCCCGGGGCGAGGGGTGCACCCTGACCTCCTGCGGCCATATCCCTGCGTCGAAAATCAGCCACGGTGGTGATGCCGGTGAGCTCCGCGATTTTATTGGGATCGCCGATCTGCAGAGTGAAGGGATAGTCGCCATCAGGTTGGTGACGGATTGTCTGCCCATGACTACCGATAGCGCGGACGTCGTCACGACTTATGCCCGCTTTCTCAATGACCTTCAATGCCGCCCTGGCAAAGGCAGCCGCCATCACCTGGTCGAGATGTCCCATGCGCATCAATTCGTTTGTTCCGGATATGCTCAGTGCATGAATGGCTGTTTTGGTTTCTGCATCGATGGGTTCATTTTGGGTCGCCAGTAGTCGCGGTGCGCTACCCGAAAAGTCGGCGATACAGGCGTCAATGCTGTCGGCACTGGTTCCCGACATGAGGCCGATGAAGAAGGGGGCGTGGGTCACTGTCCCGACGACTCGCCCTGGCTGCCAGTGCTTGCGAGATTCTGGGTATTCTTGAGCGCAGCTAATTGCTGCCCCGGGCGTGCTACTTCCCTCGCAAAGTGCGGCAGCTCGGCTTCAGGCAATGATTTTGCCTTGGGCAGAGACTTGTGAACGCTGCGGGGGTTTCGGTGGACCCCATTGACCAGAAACTCGTAGTGGAGATGAGGGCCGGTTGCCGAGCCTGTTGATCCCACTGTACCAATGACGTCTCCCTGCTTTACCCGCTTGCCCTGTTTTACCCGCCGCTTGTGGAGGTGCAGGTAGTGGGTTTTGTACGTCTCCCCATGCTGGATAAAAACGTAGTTTCCGTTGGGCCGGGTGTAGCCGGCCTCTACCACCCGACCGTCTCCGGCTGCGTAGACCGGCGTTCCGGTTGGGGCAGCGTAATCCGTGCCTCGATGGGGTCGCTTGGTTTTATAGATCGGGTGCAGCCGATTTGGATTGAAATTCGAGCTGACCCGAGTGAAGTCCAATGGCGCCTTTAGAAAGGCTTTGCGCATGCTTACCCCGGCTTCGTTGTAGTAGCTGGTATCCCCCAAGGAGTCGGTGTAGCGGTAGGCTTGAAAGGTCTCGCCTTTATTGGTGAAGGCGGCGGCGACGATGTCACCATCCGCATACTTCTCTCCATCGATCCATGCCTCCTCATAAACCAGCTCGATGGTGTCGCCGACCCGTGGATCCAGCGCGAAGTCAATGACGCCGCCAAAGATACCAGCGAGATCCATGATGACCTTGCTCGACAACCCCGCGGCCTGCCCGGCGAGAAACAGCGACGAACTGATGCGCATGGTGGCGCTCTGCTCAAAAATTTCTGGCTCGCGAACTGTGACCTCGCTGCGATAGGCGCCCCCTTCACGGGTGAAGATCGACCACTTTAAAGCAGATTCCTTGTGCTTTACCCGATACAGCTCACCCTCTGTGGATGTCTGAAAACTCAGGGTCTCTCCCGGATAAATTTTTCGAAGTGCTCGTCCGCCATCAGCTTTGGTGACTTCATAGACATCTCGATCAGAGAACCCTGCTCGAGCAAAAATCAGGGAGAGGTTATCGCCGTTTCTGACCACTTCTTCGCGCCAGGGTGGCTCTGCCGGTACCGAGGATGATTCAGCCCCATTCTGGTCCAAAGCTTGCCGGGAAGAGAGTTCATAAGCCCCTTGCTCTGAGGGTGTGAGGGCAGTGTTAGTGGGCGGCGTGCCAGCCACATCCGCCTTGGTCGGGTCAGGCGGCTCTTCCCCACTCACCCCAAGCAGCAGGAGCAGGGAGCCAATCAGCAGGCTGCCCGCAACAAGTTTGGCGCGCAGTGAACCCAGAACCGACCCGGTGTTGGGCGCTTCAAGGGGCGTCGCGCCTCTCGGGCGCGTTGTCGATCGGATTTTTAGCAGTCCCATGACCCTGCAGGCGTTAAGGCAACAAAGTGCGCATTATACGCGTTAGCCCGTGCTTCAACACGGTGAAAGTCGTGATTCCCTCTGGCGGGTCATGCACTAGGGAAAACTTCCCGGGTGATCGCTGAGGGCAACGGCCCACAATCCCCGTTTGTGCAGGAAAACTGCGGGTTCCTGAGCTACACTGCATTCTTCGATCACCAACAACTATCTGTGTTATGTCCAGTGCCCTGCTACAAGACCTGAGAGATCGAGGTCTGGTTTTCCAAATCGCCGGTGAGGAGGCCTTCGAGGCCTGGCTCGAGGGGGGTCCCAGAACCCTCTACTGTGGATTTGATCCCACTGCTGATAGCTTGCATATCGGATCCCTGGTGCCGTTACTAATGCTTCGGCGGTTTCAGCTTGCAGGGCATCGGCCTCTTGCGCTGGTAGGCGGCGCGACGGGATTAATTGGCGACCCCAGCTTCAAGGCTGCAGAGCGTCAGTTAAATACACCGGATGTGGTCGCAGGGTGGGTCGATAGGTTGAAAGCCCAGGTTAGTCAGTTCATTGATTTTGACGGTGACCATCTCAAAGAGGGCACAGCGGCACTGGTGGTGAATAACCTCGACTGGACCCAGGATGTGGATGTGCTGACTTTCCTTCGCGACGTTGGCAAGCATTTCTCGATCAACGCGATGATCCAGAAGGAGTCCGTGAAACAGCGAATCGAGCGCGAAGGCGCGGGTATCAGCTTTACCGAATTCACGTACATGATTCTCCAGTCCTACGATTTTTCAGAGCTCTACCGACAATATGATTGCGGCCTGCAGATCGGTGGCTCCGATCAGTGGGGCAACATTACCGGAGGCATCGACCTCACACGCCGTTTGCACGGTGGCCAGACCTTTGGCCTGACGATGCCTTTGGTAACCAAGGCCGATGGTACCAAGTTTGGCAAGACTGAGTCCGGCACCATCTGGCTTGATGCGAGAAAGACCTCGCCCTATGCCTTTTATCAGTTCTGGTTGGGCACCGCGGATGCCGATGTCTATAAATTTTTGCGTTACTTCACCTTCCTGCCCGTAGAAGAGATTGCGCGGATAGAGGAGGAAGACAACGCGAGGGAGGGTCGCCCAGAAGCCCAACGGATTCTTGCAAAAGAGGTAACGTCGTTGGTTCACGGTGCTGAGGGCCTCGCCGCTGCCAAAAGAATTACCGAGGCGCTGTTTGCTGGAGAGGCCTCCGCCTTAAGCGCGGATGACTTGAATCAGCTTGCTCTCGACGGCTTGCCGACTTCCACGCTTGATCTCACTACCGCGCCACCGACCCTGACTCAGTTGCTGAGTGAGTCCGGTATGGTTTCCTCTGGTAAGCAGGTGAAAGATGCCCTCAAAAATAATGCGGTGACGATTAATGGCGTGGCGGTGCAGGGAGAACCTTCGATTTCGGTGGAGTCTTGTTTTTCACCTGACAATGCGCTGCATGGTCGGTACTGGATCGTGCGCTTGGGTAAAAAGAAGTACCATCTCTTTACAGCGGCCTAGCAAGCTTTTGGTCGCTGGCGGTAACGCCGATTTCGTCAACGGAGACTAAGGGAGCCGTTATGACAGTCAATTTGCGATTACGTTGTTTGGATACTGGCAAGGAATATCCCATCGTGGACGGCCTTGTGATCGGCCGGGATAGCGCCTGTGACATCGTGCTGGATTCCTCGGAGGTTTCCCGGCGCCATGCGCAACTCAATGTGGCGGGCGCGGGTGTCAGCATTGAAGATCTGGGGTCCACCAATGGCATCAAGGTGGCGGGCCGCAAAGTGGGGAAGAGTAACTTGCAGGTGGGCCAGCTTGTTATCGTCGGTGGGGCGAGTCTGCTGGTAGTAGACGATTCGACTCCCGACGATGTGACCTTACTGGGCGCCCACATGGCGAATACCGAATCCTCTGTTGTGCTCGACGAGTCTGAGGATGAAACAACCACCTTCCGAGGGGGCTATCAGTTGCCACCGGGATGGACTGCTGACGATGTGGCTGCGATGGCCAACGACGTGCCCGACCCCGCGGCGGAGCGACAGCTTCTGGAGGACTTGCTCAAACACAAAGGTGTTACCCACGATCAGGCCCCCGCAGCGTTGATGACCCTTCAGCAGGATGACATTAATCGGGTATTGTTGTTGAAGCAGGAGGACGCGCCCTCCTGGTCGATTGGCCGTGGTGAAGCCGTCTCAGTCCATATCGATCATCCCACCATTTCCAGTGTGCACGCTGTTATTTCTAAAAGCGGTGACAGCTGGCAGCTGCAGGATCAGGATTCCACCAACGGCTGTGAGGTTAATGGTGAGCGCGTGAAGTCCGCGGCTTTGGAGCCTGGTGTTCAAATTAAGCTGGGCAAGGTAAGGCTGCTGTTCGATGTCGTCCCCTGAGTCCTCAAGGGGCCTGTGCCCCGAGGACATCGACACCTTCAATCGTCTGCATGAAGAGCTAATTGCCGCCGCCGAGGTGCTCGACGGCATTGCGCCTGCGGTTACCGTATTTGGTAGCGCTCGTCTGAGAGACGATGAACCCGAATTCGAAGTCGCCCGAGGAATTGCCTTGGGGCTTGCCCGCTCGGGGGTGCCCGTTATTACGGGAGGCGGTCCGGGCATTATGGAAGCGGCTAATCGCGGGGCAAGGGAGGGGGGCGGTCTCTCGGTTGGTCTCAAAATAGCCTTGCCCAGTGAGCAGCATGAAAATCCCTATTTGGATCGTCGTGCACACTTTCGCTATTTCATGTCACGAAAATTCATGCTCACCCGTTATAGCTATGGCTTTGTTGTTTTCCCCGGGGGCTTCGGGACGTTGGATGAGTTGTTCGAATTGCTGGTGCTTTACAACACCGACCGGGCAGAGCGTCGCCCCATTGTGCTGGTGGGCAAGGGGTTCTGGCAGGATCTGCTTCGCTGGATGATGGATTTTCAGGGGGGGCGAGAGTTTATCGATCCGGAGGATCTGGGCGAGCTCACCGTAGTAGATAGTGCTGATGAGGCGCTCGCGGTTCTCCTCAACTCTGGGGGGCAAGGAACGCCGGACGTCCACGTATCTGAATCCCCTATTGTCGATGCCCCAGACGCTCTCGATCGCGAGAAGGCGTCCTAGTGCTGCCGGCTATTTTTGGTCTGGCGGGCGCGACCCTCTCTGCAGAGGAGCGCAGCCTTTTTCAGCGAACGAATCCCCTTGGGTTTATTTTATTTGGACGCAATGTTGAGCATCGCGATCAGTTGCGCGCGCTCACCGACTCGCTTCGCGAGGTCACCGGGAGAGATAACCTTCCTATCCTGATCGATCAGGAAGGAGGGCGCGTGGCTCGGTTAGGTCCCCCCGAGTGGTTGTCGTGGCCACCGGCCGCAACCTTTTCCGCCGCCTATAAAAAAGATCCTGAGCTGGCACGCCAGGCGGTCCGTTGTAATTACGAGGCGTTGGGGCTTGAGCTTGCCGAGGTCGGTATCACCGTAGATTGTGCTCCGGTGTTGGATGTCCCCCAGCCGGGAGCCCATGACATCATCGGGGATCGCGCGTTTGGTGACGGTGTAGATAGCATTGTCCATCTTGGGTCAGCGGCGCTGGAAGGATTGGCAGCGGCGGGCATCGTAGGGGTCATTAAGCATATTCCGGGGCATGGTCGCGCCGGTGCGGATAGTCACCTTGCTTTACCTGAAGTCACTGCCAGCACCGAGGAGCTTGCCATTGATCTCGCACCGTTTAGGGCGCTGGCCCACGCGCCGATGGCAATGACCGCGCACATCCGATATTCAGTTTGGGACGAAGTTCAATGCGCGACGCTTTCCCCAAGAATTATTCAATCGGTTATTCGTGAACAAGTCGGTTTCGATGGTTTATTGATGTCCGATGACCTCGATATGAAGGCGCTCGAGGGATCGATACCTGCGCTTGGTTTACAAGCAGTCGAGGCGGGCTGCGATGTTGCGCTCAATTGCTGGGGGAAATACGAGGATATGTGCGGCCTAGCCGATTCGCTGCCGCCGGCCAGCGACGACTGCAGACGGCGCCTTTATACGGCGATGGAGGCCCGAACCCCATTTATAGGCAGTGGGGCCGATTTAAACGAGCGTAAGCAGGCTTTGATTGCTGAGCGGGATGGTCTGATTGCTGAGGCCTCAGTGTCCTGATTGGTACCCGCTTATTTAATCACTCGATTGGTCATTGTCTTGTGATTGTCGTAATGTCAAGACTCATACAAATCCTGAGTTGCCAGCGGCAAGCCAAGGACAAAAGCTGAGCTAAAAAGCAGAGAAACAACAGGTGATGAGAGAGCCTTTAAGACTAATCATTCAACGTATTGGTGTGATCTGCATGGCCTTGATGGCAGGCTGTGTGACTTCAACGCTCGCACCAAGTAAGCCCGCTGACGCCACTCGCTGCGAGGACCCTCGCCCCATGGTATGCACTATGGAGTACATGCCGGTATGTGCCGATTTGGTGGCTGGTGGCACGGCAACCTATCCTTCCGGCTGCAATGCCTGCGCTGATGTTGCCGTGGCTAGCTGGGTCGAATCCCCCTGTGAGGAAGAGTAAATGTCATTAACCAATCGTATTTTGCTCGCCATGGCCGCGGGTATTGTTGTGGGATCAGGCCTTGAGCTTTTGCTGTCTGCTCAGGAGGAAGATAGCGCTGTCGTCAGTTTTATTAATGACTATCTTGTTTACGGGTTGTTCGATGTGCTCGGGCGAATATTTATCGCGTCATTAAAACTGCTGGTGGTGCCCCTGGTCATGGTGTCCCTCATTTGCGGCATGACTTCTTTGGGTAGTAGCGCGCGGATGGGTGCCATTGCCGGGCGAACCATCGGGTTGTATCTGCTGACTACAGGGGTTGCTGTATCCCTTGGATTATTGGGAGCGACCCTGCTGGGGCCTGGCAAAGGCCTGACGATTGAGGCCGCATCGACCTTTCAGGCGAAGACTTCCCCACCTCTGAGCGATGTGCTGGTTAATATTTTCCCGTCAAACCCCTTCGCCGCGATGGCCGAGGGTGAAATGCTTCAAGTGATCGTATTTGCCTTGCTTGTGGGATTCGCCCTGACTCGCGCCGGGGAGGCGGGACAGCGGCTCGCTGGTTGGTTCCGTGATATGGAAGTCGTAGTCATGAAGATGGTGGGCGTCATGATCGAGCTGGCGCCCTATGGTGTATTCGCCCTGCTGGTGAAGTTATTTGCCACCATGGGCTTCAGCACCATCGCTAATCTCGCAGCGTATTTCCTCACCTTATCGGGACTACTTATCTTCCACGGTCTTGTGGTCTATTCCCTACTGCTGAAAGCGTCCACCGGCCTTAATCCCGGATTGCTGCGGGCAAAAATGCGCCGGGTGTGGGCCTTTGCCTTTTCTACCGCCTCCTCGGGCGCAACACTGCCCATTACCCTACGAACGGTGGAGAGTCGTTTGGGTGTCCCCAAGAGTGTTGCGGGTTTTGCGGTCCCCTTGGGAGCCACCATCAACATGGATGGCACGGCTATCATGCAGGGCGTCGCGACTGTCTTCATTGCACAGGTCTACGGCATAGACCTCACCGGATCACAGCTGTTGATGGTGATACTGACAGCGACACTGGCGTCCATTGGCGCCGCTGCGGTGCCCGGGGTTGGACTGATTACCCTATCGTTGGTGCTGCAACAGGCTGGCCTGCCCGTTGAGGGGATTGCGCTGATTATTGGCGTCGATCGGTTGCTCGACATGATCAGAACGGCTGTTAACGTTACCGGCGATGCTACCGTTGCCACTATTGTGGCCTACAAAGAAGGCCAGCTAGATCAAGCCGTTTATAATGACCCCCATGCGGATCACGATGCAGACGAGCCTGCGCCGCAACATCAGTCATCATCACCCACGGAGAATCCATGACTCTCGCTGTCACCGTCGTACCGGTCACTCCCTACCAGCAAAACTGTTCCGTGGTGAAGTGCGAAACCACGGGCAAGGCGGCAATCGTCGATCCCGGCGGTGATATTGATCGTATTCTGGCAGCGGTTGAAAAAATGGGTGCAACGGTTGAGAAAATTCTCTTGACCCATGGCCATATGGATCACTGTGCTGCCAGCGATGTGCTTCGCCAACGCCTTTCTGTTCCTATCGAGGGGCCCGAAGAAGGGGACCGCTTCTGGATCGATAAGCTGCCCGAGTGGTGCCAGATGGCCAACTTTCCCCACGCAGATGCGTTCGAGCCGGATCGCTGGCTCAGGGATGGCGAAACCGTCACTGTGGGAGACGCGACCTTTCAGGTTATTCATTGTCCGGGGCACACCCCCGGCCATGTCGTATTCGTCCATGCGCCTCACAAGATCGCGTGGGTGGGGGACGTCATCTTTGCCGGCTCCATAGGGCGCACGGATTTTCCCATGGGAGATCATGACACCCTGATTAGCTCTATACGGGACAAGCTATTCCCGCTAGGGGATGACATGCAGTTCATTCCCGGACATGGCCCGAACTCCACGTTTGGTCGCGAGCGAGCATCGAATCCCTTCGTTGCCGATACCCGTTTCGGCTGAGACTGTTTCATGGATCGAGATCAGGTCGCGCTTATTCGCGGGGCATACGTAACGCTCTTTGATCAGATCGCCCATCCCGATGGCGCCAATTACCCCAAGACCCGCGAGTGGATCTGGCAGGTGCTTGAGCACCCCGAGGAGCTACTCGATAAACGTCAGCAAAGCAGAGGTCTGTCTCTGTTGACCGATACCCTGCTAGTGGCGAGTCTTGTGGGGGTAAGCAGCACGGCACTTGTTGGGGAAGAGCAGAGAGATGTTGCCGAAGCCAACGGGCCTGACCGAGTCTCGATCAGCGTTGGGTTTCTCTATGCACTGGCTCTGGTGCACCCGCCAGAGCCGGCGCCCGACAGTGCGCTCGATCAGTTAGGTGAGGAGGTCTTGCAGCAGTTGATGAGCGCTCCATTGCCTGCTCCCGGGGAAAAGGGTTTCTGGGGTGAGGTTCGCGTCTTGGGAGAAGCGCTCTATCGCCGTATTTTTTCGGACCAGAGCATCTCCCTCGACACCCCCGAGCCTTTGCTTTACGCGATGGGTGTTGGTCTGGGTCCCTGCTCCCGACGGGAGCTATGGCTGAGGGCGGAGCTCATCCGGCGAGTCATTAGCCAAAGCGTTCAACCCGCCGAATAGTGCTCAGACAGCACGTTTGCTGTTCATTAATCCGCAACAAACCCTTCCCAGCTGGCCATGTAGTCGATGAAGGCTGGACCGAGACCTTCTGCTTTCAAGTAGTCGCGAGTGACTGGAAGGTCTTGCATAGCGAACTGCGGATCGGCGATGGCTCGCTGGGGAAAGTCGTGGTGCAAAATGGCGCCACGGCCAGCGATGACAAAGTCGAGACCCCGATCAAGGGCGTCTTGGCACTGAGCCGCGCTGTATAACTTCCCAGCGCCCCCAAGGGCGACCCCATCGCGGGGTAGGTCGGTAAAAATCTCGAGCAAGGATTTACCGCCAAAGGCTTCCTCGTGCGCTGGTTTGGTCACATCCCATAGCGACATATCAAGGTAATCAACTCGTTTGTCGGTCAGCAGAGCGGCGGCGAGGTCCCTGATCTCGGCAGTCTGTTGACCAAAACGCTCGGGAGAGAGGCGGATGCCCAGACTGAAGGCGCGTCCGCAGCGCTCGTTGATGCCTTCGATAATGTCAAACAGAATGCGCGCCCGATTTTCGGCATTACCGCCATACTGGTCCTCCCGGCGATTGTATTGAGGGCTCAAGAATTCCGAGAGCAAATAGCCGTGGGCACCATGCAGTTCCACCCCGTCAAATCCTGCCTGCTGGCAGCGCGCCGCCGCGTCAATAAAATCCTGAATGAGCAGCTGAACCTGCTCGGCGGTCATAGCTTTTGAACCAGTCTTTTCGTCATCCGAGGGACACTGTGGGACGCCATCACAGTAATCCGATTGGGATCGCATGCCGCTGTGTTGCAGTTGCACCACGGCGTGGCTGCCGTGGGCCTTTATGCCAGCGGCGAGTCGGGTCAGGCCGGGAACGTGTCGATCGTCGTGGGCGCCAAGCTGGCCCGGAAAACCTACACCGCTATGCTGCACCGACGCGGCACAGGTCATTGTCAGGCCGAAGCCGCCCTCTGCCCGCATGCACAGCCAGTGGTATTCGTCTTCACCCAGAGTCCCGTCCGCGGCACTTTGAAGATTGGTAAGGGGTGCCAGTACGAATCTATTGGACAGGGTCGACCCGTTGGCGAGGATCAGTGGTTCTGAAAGAGAGGGCATGGATAAAATCTCGAGGGCCTTGGTGGCCCGCGAGTGTATCAAACAGCGGGCCTAGCCGACCCGGGCCATGCTCAAGTTCACGCCTTTCACGCGGGTTTTTTTGAGGTGCCTGAGAATTTGCTTGGGCATGCCCTCGGGCAAATCAATGGTCGAGCACTCGTCCAGAATATTAATCGTGCCAATGTAATCCCCTTCGATACCCGCTTCATTGGCGATAGCACCGACCAGTTCACCGGGTTTGACACCGTGCTTGCGACCAACCGCAACCCGAAAGCGCTCCATCGGCACGTCCGGGTGATTTTTAAGGGGTCGTGCCTGCCCAAGATCTGCCTCTTGTTGCTGAGAAGACGTGGGTTGCAAGGCTTTTCGCCGCTCCCGCCGGTTTGGTGGGCGAGAATCTTCAGAACTCGTTTTAGCCGAATCCTGATCGGCAAAAAGGGGCGTCACCTTACGATTTTTCTTGTCAGGTGATTCCTTTGTTCGGGCCGACTTGGCGTGACCCGGGGAGGCAGGCTGGAGAAGCCCCGCCAGGGCAATGGCGACCGCACGTGCGTCTCCGCCCGCCTCGGCACACAAGGTATCGACAACCGCTGTAATCGCTTGATCGGTTTCTCCGGCCATTGCTTCCCGAACCTTGTTGGCAAATTCTTCGCGGCGCTTCTCGTCAATTGCCAAAGGCGAGGGCAGTCGTATTTCTGGGATCTCCTGGCGAGTTAGCCGCTCGATGTTGCGCAGCATCCGGCGCTCTCTTGGCACGACGAACAGTATCGCTTTGCCTTTACGGCCCGCGCGCCCTGTGCGCCCGATCCGATGGACATAGGCCTCTTCATCAAAGGGTACGTCGAAGTTAATGACGTGACTGATGCGATCTACATCTAATCCCCGTGCGGCCACATCGGTGGCGACCACTATGTTGATGGCACCCGATTTGAGTTGATCGATCGTACGTACACGGGCTTTCTGATCCATGTCGCCATTCAGAGGGGCTGCCTGAAAGCCACGCTGGCGCAGCAGTTCGGCAACAGCAGCGGTGCTCTCGCGGGTGCGGGTAAAGACGATGACACCATCGGTATCTTCAAAAGCCAATAAGCGGGTCAGCGCTTCGACTTTGCTGGCACCTTTGGCGAGCCAGTAACACTGTTCGATATTTTCGTTGGTGGTAGCGGCAGCCGCGACCGAAATCTCCTGTGCATCATGCAAATGTTTGTTAGCGATCGCGCGGACCTTTGGCGGCATGGTCGCAGAGAACAAAGCGACCTGACGCTGAGAGGGCGTCTTGGCAAGGATGGTATCCACATCATCGATAAACCCCATGCGGAGCATCTCATCGGCCTCGTCGAGAACAACGGTTTTTACTGCAGAAAAATCAGCACTACCTCGTTCAAGGTGATCAAGCATTCGACCCGGCGTTGCAACCACGATGTGTACACCTTCTTTGAGCGCCCGCAGCTGTTGACGCATATCGGCGCCGCCACAGAGAGCCGCCACCTTCAGGCCCTTCATGTTTGATCCATACTGTCGGAAGGCATCGCCGACTTGTAGGGCGAGTTCCCGAGTTGGGCACAGCACCAATACCTGAGGCTTTCGTTCCGCGACCTCGATTCGGGTCAGGGTAGGGAGGGCAAAAGCAGCGGTTTTACCGGTGCCGGTTTGGGCAAGCCCTACGATGTCATGGCCGTCAAGCAATTGAGGAATCGTGGCCGCTTGAATAGGCGTGGCGGTGTCATAGCCACGACGACTCAGACTTTCAAGCAAAAAATCGGGGAGACCCAGCGCCTCAAAGCGTTGGGTGACAGGTTCGGTCGATGACATGGTGGGGATCCTCTCGAAGGGCGCCCACAGTACGCGCTGCAGTCCTTGGGTACAACTGGATTAACAGGGCTTATTGCCATTAATGGCGGTGATCTTTTCCAGAGGACGGGTTGGCAAGGGGTGATGCTACCTAGTGGCCTGTGTTTCACGTTGTTTATAAAGCGGTTAAGGCTGGCTATTAACAGGGTAAGGCTGACCACCAAAAATTGTCGCGATGACCTTGATATCCCGAAGCGTATCTGCAGGAACAGCGAGGGGATCTGTGTCTAGCACCGTGAAGTCGGCGATTTTGCCCGCGCGAATGGAACCGAGATTATTTTCCTCGCCCAGTATCCACGCGGCGTCGATGGTCACTGCGCGTAGCGACGCTTCTGGGGACAGCGCTTCACTGGCGATACCTTTCTCTCCGCTAATGGTTTCGCGAGCACTCGCCGCCCACATCAAAGTCAGTGGCGACAGAGGAGCCATTGGGCTATCTGAGTGCAGGCCGATGGGGATCCCGGCCCGCTCGAGGCTGCCGAGTCGCACCATTTGCGCCGCCCGATCGGGACCCAGCCAGGTCTCGGCGTACAGCTCGGAGAGAATAAAGTGGTAATACGGATTGGCGGAAACGAGGGCGCCGAGGGCCTTGAGTTGCCGCGTTTGATCCTCGGTGCTGTAAGCAAAGTGCTCGAGGGTCATTCGATGGTCGGCGCGCGGGGATTCGGTTAATAACTGGTCGAGTAGTTCGATAAACCAATCCGTGGCGGCATCACCGTTCGCATGGGCGTGTAGCTGAAAACCCGCGTTCCAAAATGTGCGCGCATAGTCAGATGTGATGTCACGGGGTGCCATCCACACGCCGTCGTGGCCATCGAGATAGCCGGGCGGGCCGAACTGACTGAGGCCTGAGAAAATGGCGCCATCGAGCATGAGTTTGAAATGGTTGCCCACGCTGACACGATCGCTGTTTTGATTTTGCCATGTTCGGACCTGGGCAAGTGCATCTTCAGGACCCACGCCGCGATTGATAAAATCGAGAATGACGGGAGTCAGAATAATGCGTGACGGCACGGGGTAGGTCTCGGCGACGGCTCTTATGCCTGCCATTTCCTGTTCCGGGTTTCCAAATATACCTGTGCCCATATCAAGGGCCGTGGTCACGCCACTTTGATGCATCATGGCCAAAAAGTTTTGCATGCCTTTGCCATAGCGCGCGGGCTCGAAAAGGAACTGAAAAGAGCCAAGCACTGCTTTCAGCCCGTTCTCATAGAAATGGCCGCGTTCCCAGGACGCGTCGTGGACTTGTGCCGCGTCTTCCGTGGAAATGCCCAGCATGTTCCAGGCGGCATCGTTGCCGATGACTTCATGGAAGGAGCGATGCCAGATGATGACCGGCTGATCCCCGAACCACGCATTGAGATCCTTCCGCCAGACTTCCCCGTGCCACAGAGGGTGATAGCCCCAGGCGATAAAAGGAACAGCCTGATCGGTGTGTGCCGCGGCGAGAGCCGTGAGTTTTTCCTTATATGCCTCTGGGGTTTTAGCGCCAGGGAACTCTCCGGTGGGAAGAGACCAGTCGTCAGGAGCGAGAAAGGGAAATTGGGTGAGTACGGCGGGAAGTGACGGATGAACATGGGGCTCGATAAATCCCGGAATCAGAACCTCGTTCTCAAACTGGCGGTCAACACGCCCGCCTTTTATCCGGAGAACTGGTTCCAGCGACTCGACATCCCCCACCGCGACGATCCGACCGTCCTCGACTGCCACCGCTGTTGCGGTTGGCATCGCCGGTTCCATCGTTCGAATCAGTTTGGCGGTGTAGACCGTCACCTCTGCAGCAGTTGATGCGGCAAACAAGCATAGTGCGAGCAGGGCGAGGAGAGCACGGCACAACATGGCGATACCCAAATGAAAGCGTGCTCAAAGTGTTACCTATTGGATGGTTTTTATCCAGTCGCCGATACGGGGCTCGCCGCTGGGGTAGTAGCCGTTGATCAGTCGGAGCTGGTCCTCGGCGTCGGGGATGCGCGCGCTGGAGGAGAGACTGTTGAGGGTTGCTCCGCGCGGCACTTGCACATAGTGCAGGGTACGGCTCTCTCCCTTCACTTTTTCTCGGGCAGCGAGAGGCCTGAAGCTCTCGATAATGGTTAACAGGTTGGCATCACCTGATGCGATATCAGAGGTTTCTCCGGTGAAGAGAAAGCGATAGCGGTGATCGATGACCGCCAAACGTTTGCTGACCCCATTGCCTGAGGCGATGGCTGTGCTCCCTTTCAAGCCAAACTGATCGAGCTCTGCTTGGTTGGTGAGCTCACCAGTCGCTTGTGTTGTTAAAAAATCATTGGGTGCTACTGCCGGGTCAACTTTGGAAAGGGACAGGGTGACCTTTTGATTGCCGTCGGCGGAGGTAGCGACGATGGAGCGAGAACCTTGTTGTATCGTCCAACCCTCGGGGTAGCTAAAGGAGAAGTCGAGCTTATTGTGATAGAAGCGATTGGGTTCAGCTTGGGCTTGAGCACTGGCACCAAAGACCAAGCCCTCAACCTGAGAGCGGAAGGCACCGGGCAACTCAGGATCTTCGGGCTGATTGTCGAGATCGAGGCTGTTGGCAGTTTTCACCACGGTTTGTAGTCGAAGGTCATTCCGGGGATGACTGGCGTATAGGCCATGATAGGTCCCGACGGGCTTCCCCGATGATTTCGCCTGAACACGTCGATACATCTCCTGATCTTTCAGCACGCCAATCACCGAGAGCAGGGCATCCGCATCATAGCCACTCTTGTGCATGAACTCTGCCCCTGCGGCATCGGCCTCGAGCTCCATATCCCGACCAAAGCCGCTGATGACCTCGGCGCCAACCATTCGGGCAGCATCATAGACGTCGCCGCTCCCCGTCAGGATGTAGGCTGTTGTAGCAAGTATGGTTGAGGTGGTCGACTGGGTTTTCCGTCTGCTGTGATGCCGCTCGGTGATATGGCCAATTTCATGGGCAATGACGCCTGCCAGTTCGGCTTCGGTCTCCAGATAGGCCAGCAGGCCACGGTTGATATAGATGTAGCCGCCGGGCAGGGCGAAGGCATTGATATCGGGTGAGTCCAGTACAGTAAAGCTAAAATGCGCATCGGGCATCGACGAATTGGCCACCAGTCGCTGGCCGATGTCATTGATGTAGGCGGCTAGCTCGGGATCATCATAGATGCCAATTGCCTCGATCATCTCCCGATGCTCCTCGGGAGTGTCCTCCGGAAGATCGACCTGTCTGCCGCCGACGGTGACGGTGGGCGAAGCAGCGTCCGCCGCAAGCGAGACAGTCAGCATCAGGCTTGCAATAAGACGACAGGCATAAAGTCGAGAAAACATGACTATCCCGACAGACTCAGCGGGTTGCCGAGAGATAGTCAAGCAGCTGATCCCCAAGGCTGTCACAGGCCGTGCCCTGGACCGGCGCAATGATCGGGATGGGCACAACCACCGCCGGCATATAACTCTGGCCACTGGTGTTTGCACTGATTCGGCCTACCTCGGTTTGATCGGTGAAGTCCCAGATAGTCGCTTCGTAATCGGACGCGTTACCCCAGGTACCAAAACCGAAGCAGCCAGCGCCGCCGGGGCCTACCCCACAGGTCATCGAGCCCGAGCTATTGGTTTCAATGGTGGAGCCATCAATCCAGATCATGTACTCCAGTTTGATATCGGTGAACTGATTGGCGACTGGCTCTTGCATGAGCAGTCGATCGATGTCCTGAGGGTTCAGTGGTGCAGTGCGGGGCTCAAACCAGGGGTACATCATGTTGATGAACTCCAGTTCGTGTAACACGGTGATGGAGTTGTCACCCCGACGAATGTGATCGCCTATGCATTCAATGAAATCGAACTCGGTTTCGTAATCGGGTGCATGGCGCCGGCCCAGTATGACGACCGAGGAATCGCCAATTCCCTCGGTGGGTTCAAGAAAGGTCATCTCGTCGACAGTGGCGGTGACGCAGCCTTGAAGGAGCACGACTAAAAAGGTCAGGGCAGAGCCGTAGCAAAGGGATCGACAATTCGCTGTGCGGTGGGGGAGCGTTCTGAGAGCGCGATTCATAAGGAGACGCTCTCTGAGTCATCGCTTACACCATTGCCCTCGTTATTGGCTTGAGGCGCCGGTAATTCCTTGATGGTGTTTTTTGTGTCCAGCCACTCGGCGACCGCTGGTACCCGATGAAAGGAGGTGGCGAAATTAGCACCTGCATCGCGCAGTGCTACTACCGCGGCCAAGTTTACCGCTTCCTCATCTGACTGCAGGAACGCGGTGGGCGTTTTTCCGTAGGCACTCAGGGTCCAATCGGCGAGACTTTGATTGGGATCGTAGGTCAGTTCACCGTTGCCGTGATCGTGAATAGCGTCGATGGTGACCAGGCGAAAACGGTACTTCATCCAAATCTCATAGACCTTGACGTTGGTATGCAGGGGAATGGTGTACTGCAGGTCCTCGACGTAGGGAATAATGACGGCGTCGACATCTCGCTCAACGGCGTGCAGGGCGTCATGGCTGTCGATATGAACAATACGTGTAAACATGCCACCAAACAGCGTATCCCAGAAATCAACCTGGGCATCGCCTGTTTTTACCAGCCAATCGGTTTCCTCTCTGCCTGCGGCCTCATCGTAGATCTCGTGATTGGCGAAGCTTTCGGTATAGACAATGCCGAGGGTAAGCGGTGTCTTTTCCATAAGAGGTTTCGGAAAATTACCCTGAACCACCACCTGCTTCGCTCCACAGGCGGCCAAAACCAGGGCAATGGCTGCAGCAGCAGTGAGGCGTATGAAGCGATTAGGGCCTGAAATCATTAAGTCCAACGAAGGTGCCACCATTTCGATAGGTCAGTTCTCGCATCAGTGTAGCAAAACGAACCCCAGTAGTTTGTAGTTGGGGGGGGCGAATAAACTGGACAGGAAACCCGACAGCATGGATTCGCACCCGTCTTTCGCCGTCAAAATTGTCGGCATTGAGCTGATCTACTGTCTGGACCACGCTGCGAATGGAGTCGCCGGTAAATTCGTCACCAAATACATAGATGGATATCTTCTTATTGGGGTCATAGAAGGTACGCACGGCTGCAGTAATACCCTCGACCGGGGAGCTGTTTGAAAAAACGTTCCAGTTGGCGAGATTTCGCAAAATGAGACTCCGCCGGGCAGGGGTATCGGGAATCCACTGACTGCGATAGCGGGAGAATAGATAGTTCCCCATATCGTTTAACACCTGAATCCCTTTGACTTCCGGGTAGATATTGAGCGTGGCCTCCATCTCCTTGAGCATGCGCTCCCAGGCGTAAGAGAACATTGAGCCAGAGGTGTCGATGATGAAAATGATGTACTCGCTATCGACCGGTATACCGCCAATCAGCTGGTTTTTCTTTTCGCTGTTAATGCCCAGTAGTCGTTTTTCTTCTTCGCTTAACTGCTGTCGGGCGATGGCGAGCTGTTGCTGAACAATGCTGTTGGTGTTGCGCGCAGTCTCGAGGGCGTCATAGCGGGATTGGGCTTTTGCCAAAGCCCCTTGCAGAATCGCAATGCGCTCTTTGTACTGAGATATCTGTTCCTGTTTAGCATCGAGCTCACGATTTAAAATTGTGGTTTCACCTCGAATCTCAAACAGCTGCTCGGTCAGCTCAGCGACTTTGCCATCAGCCACGATTGTGGATTTCTCCAGAATCTGTGGTTGTACGGTTTTTGTGATCATCAAAAGCAGAATGACCGCGCCGAAGCCACAACAGATAACGTCCAGAAAGGAGATCGAAAATTCGGGAGTACCCCGTCGCTGCCTCATGGCCAGTCCCTTGAAGGCGACATAAATGAGCCGCCCGTTACTTGCGCCAACTGCCAGTATTCAGATGCCGCCATCGGATCCCCCTCCATGGGGGCGAGAATAATATTAACCGGCACACCTGCCGGTAGCCGTCGAACCGCGGACCTGAATAGCTCGAGCCGGTCCCTTCCCGAGATCGTTGTTTTTCGTGGGGGGGAATCTCCCTGTGTTGGCAAGCCATCTGTGATCAGAAAAATGTTGTCTGGCCCTCCCGGCAGCGCTGCCACCGCATCAAAGGCTTTGTGAAGGCTGGTTCCCCCGGAGGGTAGCTGTTGGCGCAGGGCGTCGGTCGCGGATTTCAGCAACTTCGCATCTGCCACGTCGAGCCATCTGTTTTTCTTTTCTTCAAGAACCGAATTGGCTTCAGTATTGAAAGCGATGATCTGAAACTGCGCATTGATGGGTAGCTGCGCAGTGAGCCAGTCGACGGTATTCAGCGTGCGAACCCATTTGGGCGCTGTTTGTTGAAGCTCGGCGTCCATATTTCTCAGCCGGATGACATTGACAATGCTGTCAGCGAGCATACTCGCAGAGGCGTCCACCAGAATGACGATGCGGTTGCCCCCCAGGTTCAAGCCCGTTAGATATTGACGGTTGCCCACCCCCACGTACTCACGGGCGCTACGACCCGCCTGTGCTTCGGCGGCTTCTTTGAGTTTTTCCACCCGCTCCTCGAGCCGGTTAATTTCGGCTTTCAGCGCCTCCACATCCTGATCTTCACTGAGGCCGCTTTCTTCAAGGGAAGCAATGAGTGCTTCATAATTATCGAGCTCTTCGGTCACCCGGGTTGCTAAGCCCTGAGCTTCTACGATATCCAGATCAGCACTGGTGAGGGCATTGCGAAGACGGACGAGACCGGCTTTGCCCTCCCGGATGTCCTCTTCTAGCAGGTCGATTTCTGCAAAAACTTCGGCGTTGACGGTTCGGCTTTCAACTTCCATCGAGTGATCGATGATAAGGAACACCAGGACCACCGCCCCAAACCCACAGGACATGATGTCCAGAAAACTGAGGTTGAAGGTTGATGCCTGGCGCTTACGTCGGGTCAACCATTACTCCTCGAGGGCGATGAGCTGCGCGTTTAATCCCATGGCATCGGTGATGACATCACCAGCAACGAAGATGTGACCGACTTCAGCTGCCTGACCGTTGATGCAGAGGTCCTGAGGGATGGGTGCGACAAGAATGATCGATGTGTCCCGCTGTTCGAGGTGAATCCCCTGTGGCGAGAGTGCACTGGGTGTAAAGGCTTTGGCGATGCCGCCGCTCACCCAATGGGTGGGTCGAGGGAGCGACTTTGCCTGTTGAGATTCTGGCGCCGATGCAGGGCTCTCGGTCTGGGGCGTCATGACGGCCGCGGTGGGTTCCGCAGGTACCTGACGCTGTAGAACCAGTGCATCCGGCGGCTGTCGAAGACTGTCGGCAAATTTTAGCGTTGTCGTGACGATGGTGGAGTTCTCGATGCCTGTCGCAGGGCGATTCAGGGCTAACCCGGGTAGCTGATCGAGGGGTGATTCCAGCAGTATCGGTGAGTCTGCATCCAGCAAGGGTTGAAGTGCGCCCGCGTAGGCGGTGCCAACGCTGGCCAGATCCTCCTGAGTGACCCGGACGTCGTAGCCATTGATCGACATGTGCGCCTCACCCCGGGCTTTCAGGGTGGCGAGGAAGACCGGGAGCTGGTCGTACAGGGTCTGTTCTCCGTCCGCGGATCGAAGCGGATCAAAACGGGTTTGATCCACAAAGGCGCCAGCAATGCTATTGGCCAAGCGATCCTGCAGGGCAAGCAGTCCCTCACCCGGCAATGCCTGAGAGAGTGTTGCCTCCACATGGCCATCGACGACCCGGAACTGGGTGACCAGCGTTTGGTGTAGCTGAAGTTCAACGTGCAGTCCCTGGCCCATGCCGCTGGCGCTGGCGAGCAGCGCGGATCGGTGAACCAATCCGTCGATCGAAAAGGGGAGGTGTTCAACAATACCGAGCAGGAGTGACAGCTGCTCGCGAGTAAAGCTCCCGGGCACGGCGAGCAGGACACTGTCGGGTCGATTGGCTGCTTCATAAAGGGTCTGCAAATGTTCATGGGCAAGATCCGCTGTGTGTCGTGCCTTGCCGAGGGGCGGCGCCAGTGGCGTTGTGCCTAGCTGCGACCAAAAGCGCGTATTGACCTCGCGAGGGGTGCGCCGCTGGGTGCGCAATGCCGCTATCCCGAAGCGAAGCTGCTTCCCATCAAACCAGGCGTAGCCCGGTGATTCGACGTCCGTGTCGCCTCGCCAGATTTTGAGCGCGGTGTCGTGAAGGTCCAGAACAGCCGTCATGATCTTGGCACAGCAAGGTGGCGAAGGAGTTTGCGATCAATGTACCGCTGGGTGCTAAGTACGAGGCGCTCCTGGGAGAGTTGCAGCTGGTGCAGGGCAAACATGATGATGATCGAGAGAACCAGCGCGACAAAGGTGCTGTTGAAGGCAACCCCCAAACTCACCGTGACACCCGAGATGTCTCCTTCCACCGCCTTATACGCTTGTCCCAGCGCGTCACCGATACCCCGTACGGTGCCGATAAACCCGATGGAGGGGATGGCCCAGGAGATGTATCGCACCATGGAAAGCTCCGAATCGAGTCGATCTGCCTCAATGTCGCACTGTTCGCGCACGGACTCGGAGACGGCGGGGATCGACTGTGTCGTCGCAAAACGTTGGAGTGCATTCATGAGCGCTCTTGGTAGCAGAAAATCCTGCTCTTCTTCCGGGAGGGCTTCCAGAGCCCGGGCGTAGTCTCTTGAGTCTTGAGGCAGCAGGCTGGTGCCGGTGGGAACATCCATCAGATTGCGCCCCAGCATTCCCTGCTCAAGTCGGGTGCGATGAGCCTTAAGTCCCATGATCGCCAGTGCCCAAAACAGCAAGATAAAGCATGCCTCCTGTTCAAAATCCCGAATGACGATGGCTAGTGTTCGCTGGGCTTCTACCGCTTCCCCGGCAGCCTGCAGGGCGGCCTGCGCGGCGAGTTGGGCTTCAGCGGTGGGGCGAATGAGACCGATATAGACGCCGTGCACGACGATAACCGCAAGCAGCAGGGCAAAAACCTGGTAGAGAAATTCGTTATTGATACGCAAAGGCATAGTAGAAATCCTGCTTATATATCAACGGGAAAAGATACCGAGCTGTCCTCGGATATCGTCTCGCTGGGAATGTAGTCAAGGGTGGGTCGCGCTGTTGGGCTCACCTCAATGGGTGCTTCCTCTTCCCGCTCCGGGGCAGCCACTTGAGAGGACTCGGATTCGGCATCTGGTTCAGGGGGGGTTGATTCCTGTGCCTCGAGGTCAGCAGACAGTAGCACTGCGATCAGGGCCACACTCCCAAGCATCGCAACCATAAGCGCTTTAAAGGCGGCGGGGCGATCGACGTCCTGAGCCGCTATTTTCCCGGTGAGCCTATTCTGCATAGCGCGCTATCCTGAACCCCAAGTCATCTCTGCCCGCGGCTCCATAATCACGATAGGTGAGCCGAAGTTCCGCCAGCCGGCTGAGCGCCCAGCTCGCGCCTCTGACGGTGTAGTTGTCCCCGCTCACACTGCCCAGTGGATCGGTGGCAAGTTCTGCGTTGGCGGAGGGAATCACGTAAACATCGTGAACCCACTCAGCCACGTTACCCCCCATATCGTACAGGCCCCGGTGGTTGGGCGGAAAGCTTGCCACCGGCGCTGACACGATATGACCATCGGCGTACCCGTTGAGGATACGGCCGGTCACCAAAGCAGAGGTGTTGTCTGCCACATTCACCACGGGCGCACTGGGAGGGAATTCCTCTCCCCAGGCAAATTTTCGATAGCTCTCGCCCTCAATCCGAGCCGCGTAGGACCATTCGGCCTCAGTGGGGAGGCGATAGCCCGTGCTGGATGCGTTGTAACCCCGGATAATGCCCTCACTCTCTCGATAGAAGTGAGGCAAGCCTTCCTTCGCGCTCAGCCAGTTACAGAACCGTGCTGCCTGTTGCCAGCTGATTTGGGCCACTGGCTGATGCTCCCGATTAAGGCTATTGCCCTCAATTTGCCCGCTGCTGTGGCTCTCCAGAAATTGCCTGAACTGGGCGTTGGTGGTCTCTGTGGTGGCTATGTAAAAAGCGCGTTCGAGTTTTACCGTGTGTAGCACTTCATTGGAGCGTCGTCCCGGCTCTCGCCGTGATGCCCCCATGGAAAACTCATTCATGGGTTCGGCGATCGGATCGATAAGCACCAGCGTTTGTCCCAGCGGGGACACAACCTCAGGCTGGATCGCCGCCTTGCGGGCTTCTGCCTCGGTAAGCAGAGCGATATCCACTACCTGCTCCAAGCCCTCCCGGGGCGTGACCTGCAAGCGCTCACTGGCATAGCCCGGTGCCCGAACTTCAATCCGCTGGGTTACCGCGGGGAGGGAGAGTGTCTGATCTCCAGGACCCATTACCCTGCCATTAACCAGAAGCTCAGCGGTGGATGGCTGAAGGCGAAAAGCGATGTCCCCCAGGCGGGGATTCAGCGTGATGTCCCGGGCTGTGGTATCGCCCCGTGCCAGTTCGAGGGTCAAGCGGGCACGCTGATAGCCGGATTTCGTGAGCTGTATGCTGTGTGCCTCATCGGGGGTGAGCTCAATCTCCAGCGGTGTTCGTCCCTCGAAGGTACCATCCACCGCCACCGCAGCGCCCGTCGGTTTAGACGTGAGTGAAAGCACACCCGCAGAGGGTTTAAGTTGGATGGGCCCGAACTCTTGGGGGATGCCTGCGACCACTGTGAGTTCAACCGAGGCATCCACATAACCGTTGGCGCGAATGACCAGCTCGCGCTCGCCGCTCATGACCTCAAGTGGCGTGCCGGCATTTCCTATCGGTTCTCCATCCAGCCATACGCTAGCGTCTGCCGGTGTCGAGGTAATCAGGATGTCAGCCCAGTCGGGTTCGAGGTCGACGCTCAGGGTCTGCTCCATCCCCCGGCCGGTAATATCAATGGTGGTGTTTCGCTCTATGTGGCGGGGCAGCGAAAACCTCAATGCCGCGGATCCGGCGGGCAGCGAGAGCCGCTGCAAGGGTGTTACGCCGATAGAAACCTCGTCTAAAAAAACCTCGGCCCCGGCCGGCGCGGATTCGATGGTGACCCACCCCGGTTTGATGGCGGGACTGATATCCAGGCGTTGGCTCTCTGCGTTGCCAACGGTGATCATGTCTTCGAAATCTTCGTAGCCTGGCACCTTCACCACCAGTTCGTACTCGCCACTTCGAAGCAGGTATCGGGGACCGATAGGGATGGCGATGCCTGACAGGCTTATGTCAGCAGGGCCAATGGCATCCACGACGATGTCCAGTGAGCGGGCGGTGAGCAGAAAAAACAAGGCGTAGATAACGACGGCACCACCCACACCAACTAACAGGAGAGGCCATCGTCGAGCTGCCTTTGATGCGCCGGCTGCACTGAGAGGCTCAAATGCCGTGGCACTGAGTGGCCCGTCTGACTGACCAGGCTGTTCCGACGCCGGCATTGGGCTAAAGCCATCTGCCCTAAGAGGCTTGTCGTCTTCGTTCATGGGCATCAGATACTCTCCGTGCAGCGAACGTCGACGGCGCCTTTTTGTCCGGGCTTCACGCTGAAGGAAACCCGAACATCACGGAAGCCTGTTCGCACGCCCATGGCAACGTAGTCACCCGGTCGGAGCGTTAAGTTCTGTTCGCTGAATGCGCCGAGACGGCGAACCCGAAGTAGGGTCACATCGGTTTGACCGTCGGATGTGACGCTCACCACCACGGGGGTGCGAGCATAGTCGAGGGCCGCCTCGACTGCCTTAATTTGTCCCGAGAGAACGGGGCCCGACGCGTTGATGGCTTGGGCCTGCTTCAGGGTAGCTTCCGCCTCGGCCAGTACCCGTCGGTCCACAAGCCGCTCCTGTTCATCGAGAATGGTTTGGAGCGCAGTTGCCAACCGGGCCCGAGGCTTCACCCGGTCAAGTCCCTGCTGGGCAAATACCAATGTCGGATCGGTGGCCAGTGCCTCCTCGTACACCTCAAGTGCTCCCTGCCAGTCTTCAGCGCTTTCTTTTTCCCCGCCTGTTTGTGCCAGTGCTCGCAGCGTGGCATCTGTTTTTGCCTCGGATAACTCGGTCTCGGCCGCTTGCACCTCGGCTGAGGTGGGACGCAGCTGCCGTGCCTCCTGAAACGCTGCCGCCGCTCCTTCAAAGTTTGCTTGATCAAGCAGGTCATAGCCCCGGGTCATCGCTTGGCGAAATCGTTGATCTGCATCCTGCTGTTGATAGGTCGCGAGCATGTCGCGCGCTCGTTGATGGTTCGGATCCGCACCTACCGCCCGTTTGGTCGCCTCGATGGCGGTGGAGAGCGTATTTTGCTCGGCAGCTTCAATCGCCGCGTCCAGTGCTTCTGACACCTCGGGTATTGCCGCAACCCGCGCGCGGAGCGTGTCTCCATCGAGTTCATTCGGGGAAAGTAAAACCAGCAGATCCAGACTGGCGTTTGCGTCGAGCTCGTTGCCCTCTTCGATGGCGTTCAGGGTAGCTGCTCGCGCGTCAGCGATTCGTGTTGGCACGCTGTCTTCGAGGGCGACCAGCGCATCGCCCGCATTTAAGTAAGCGGTGGCTGCCTCGGTAAAATCCCCGTTGCGATAGGCTTCATCGCCTGACATTGCTGTTGAAACTGCGGCCTGATAGGCATCGGATGCCCAGCGCTCTGCGCCAAGGTCCTGCAGTATCTCCTGGAGTTCGAGTACTCGCTGCAAGGCATCCTGCGCGGCTTTGCGCGCCTGTTGCCGTTGCGCCTCGGCAAAGGGACTGCGTTCCACGGGCGATTGCGCTGACGCCGCTGACCCGACGCTCCCCGGTGTACTCGAATCGATGGCGGGTGACGTTGCCGATTGCATTTCAGGTGTTGAGGGATCACCCACCAACAAAGGAAGCAACACGAAGACACAAAGGGCAACGACCCCAAGGGTGAGAATGCCAGGCACCAACCATGCGGGTCTTTGCCCGCGGTTTGCTGATTCACCAGTAGTTTCGGTCTGCGGGGAAAAGGCAGTCGGGTTGAGGGGTCTGTCTGTGCTATCGCTCACGGAAGAGATGTCCTGAAAGTCGGTCAGTGTCCCAGACAGCGTCGAGGCCCGAGTCTTATTGTCCCGAATTTAACCCGTCGGCGGAACCGTCAGGCTCGTTCGGTGCTGATCCAGCACTCGTCACCTCGCCGGCACTGTCCCCGCTTATCCGGGATTCTTCCATTTGGAGTTCTCCCATTTCCGCCGCGTAGAGATCTGCCATCAGCTCCCGCCACTGGCTGTACTGATCCTCTGCGCTACCCGACAGCCGCACGGTACGATCCTCAAGCTCAATGACCCGGGGTGTGATTTCAGCTTGCAGCGACTGGCCCAGTTCCTCGATAGCCAGGGAGTGGATGCTGGACTCGGCGCGCTTTTCCAAGCCGCTCTTTAGTAAATAGCCACCACCGGCAATGCCAACGGCGCCGGCGGTTCGTGCATAGCTACTGCTTGAACCCTGTGCCGCGATACCAGCAACGACGGCCGCAGCACCAGCGATCAGCCGCTGATTGGCTTCCTGTTGCAGCTCCCTCTGGGCGATTACTTCGTCGTAACTGAGCTTCCTCCACTCTTGGTAGGGCGTATACATCTCTTCCGAGAAACCATCGTAGTGACCCTGCAAGGTGTCCACGAAAACGTAATTTCGCTGTCGAAGATTGCGAACGCGCTCAAGCATAGGGTCATCCTCTGCCGGTAAACGCCTCAACTGATATTCGCCATCTTTTTCCTGCTGAAGATAATCGGCAAAGGCATCTTCAGCGAATGCTCTTGCGAATCTGAGTTCAGCGACCTGACGAATCGTAACCCGCTCTTTTGAAGTCGATGCGTTGAACTTGTCGAGCATGTCGTTGGCAATCAGTCGGTAAACCAGAAGGAAGGGATCCTGATTCGCGGCCGCTCGTTGATCATAGGCGTAGCGGCTCGTGGTGCCCTCATAGGTCTTGTCTATCCAGAGCGCCCCCGTGGCGTCGGTGACTTTCACTGCTAACGCCAGTCGCTCGCCGTCACTGTGGACGATACGACCCGTTACTAGCAGGTCAGTGAACTGGTTGTCGTCAGGAACCACTCTTACCGCACCCCATGCGCCGACTCCCTCGAGCACCTGGGTGAGCTCTCTCGTGATGAAGGTAGCCTCCGCTCGACGAATTTCGGGATACACCTGATCATCATCAGTCAGGCTGTCGATGCCCGGGTCGAGAATCGCAACCCCCACGTCCAGCACTTCATTTTCTGGCACAAGTTGTTGGGGTTGCTCCAGCGCAGGCACCGAGGTGCTCTTGACCGTTTGACTGACGCACCCAGCGATGATCAAAGCGCCAAGCACTATGGCAAGTGTGCGTATCATGACTCTGGGATCTCCAACCCTTTGTACTTGCGGTATTCATTCCACAGGCGCTCCCTCACTTTGGGATCAGGCTCGCGCATGGCTGCTTCCCGCAGCTGACGGGCAACGACATCATCATTGCTGCCATCGGGGATATCTTGAGGGGCTTTGTAAATGGCGGGATTATCCGGTGGTGCGCCACCACCCCGTGAGGCGCCACCCATGCCGCCTCCGGTGGAGCTTCCACCCCCCATGGCGACGTCGTCGCTGTAAGGACTGCGACCACTGGTTCCGGCGCCCGCGGGCTCAGGTTGCTCACGCTGGGCATTTCGGTTTGCACGCTCCCGTGCCTCTTCGCGCTGACGCTGTTGTTCCTCGAGGATCATTGCATCGAAATCACTGGTGCTTTGCTCGAGCTGGCCATCGAGAATAGCCACTTGCTCCGCCGTGGTCATGATGTCGCCACCGCTTGCCACGCCCTCCATACCACCATCGGCGCGGGTACCAGGGCCGCTGGGAGCGGCATTTCCAGTGCCAGCGGGTGACCCCCCACTCTCGCCGTTGCCGTCGTCGGCATCGGCTACCCCGGAGGCAGAATCGGTGCCCTCACCTCCGCCATAGCTTTCTTCAAAGGTGGGGAGTTCGTCACGCATATCGGGCAGCGCATCGGCGCCGGCAATATCCCCGAAACCGGGTTCGCTGCTGTCGCCCATGCTCTCTGAGCCATCCTCCGTACCGGAGCCCGCAGGGCCCGAACCTTGTGCACTTGAACCGGCATCCCTAGCGGACGCCTCGCCTTCATTTCCGCTTGACTCGCCAGTCCCCGCACTTGCTGACGGGGAGGGGAAACCACCTCCTGTTGGCATGGATTGGCCACCGCTAGAGCCACCGGACGCGCTCGATGACGACGTGCTCGATTGACTGCCTGATGCGCTCGAGGAACTGCTGCTGGAGCTGCTGCTCGACGAAGAGGACGATGAACTTGAAGAAGACGAGGGAGTTGACGGTGGCGCCGGCATGCTCGGCGTCGTTGGCGTGCTGGCGCTTGGGCACCCTGACAACAAAAAAAGCACGCCAACCAGAGCGATAATTTTGGTGATCAGGATTGTGAAGCGGCTAGCCACAAGGTTTTCTGCCATAAGGCCCTCTGTCATGTCCTTTTTAATCCAGCAATACAGTTTCCGGATCCCAGGCCGTTGCGCTAAAGGACCAGATCAGCCCCTCGGAAGCCACTGGCTGGGAGCCGTCAAAGCCGGGCCTGAAGCGCGTGTCTTTCAGCGTGCGCACTAATCTGCGCACGGCTTTGTCATCCTCAAGTTCGGGACGCAGCAATTCCTCAAACTCCTTCACTCGCCCCGTTTCGGTGACGCTGAATGACACCGCAAGAGGCCCCTGATCGCTGTTCATGTATGGTGGCAGGGGATCGAGGCTCTCAATTGCCGGCAGTGGTACTGGTTGGGCAAAAAATCGCGCCATTAGTTCCGGTTGCTCACCCCCCTCGATCAGTCCCATCGCGGTCGCGTAATGAATTTCCGCCTCCGAAAACTTGCCAAACCACATCGCCCAGTCCCCAAGCGCCACCGTATCCTGCGCCTGTTGCTCCAGTGATACGTCATTAGCCGTGTCCAGCTCGAGCAAGGCATTCAACACCGCTACCCCCCGCTTGTAGGCGGTGCTGGTGAGCCCGGCAAGCTGTGCATCACTATCCTTGGATGCCTTGTAATAGGGGTAGCCACGATGGCCGGCAAACAGATATTGGGAGGTCAGCATACCCATGAGCGGGCGCCGCAACTGAGGCGCCGAGTTGCCGTGGACCTCAATCATCTCGGTGAGCGCAAGGCGGTACAGGTCCCATGTCACCATAAGTCGCCCGGTCTGAGTTTCAGGATCCCCGACCCGCATGAGGAAGGCCTGCTGTTGCCATTGGGCTTGTCGCATGAGGGCCTCTGCGGAGTCCGACCGGTTGGCGAGGGAGCGTCGTTCAACGCGGTAAAGATAACGTTGCCGTTCATCGACCTGATCGAATTGACCCATCGCCATGTGGCTTCTGATCTCGCTGCGCAGTAGCGCCAGCTGTTCCCCTGAGTACAGGCCATTGTTGATGCGGGCGATATGCGCGCCGCGTTTGAGCACATCGATAGCTTCTTCATGACGATTGAGTTGCTGTAACGCAGTACCCAGTCCGAGCAGCTGCTCCGTCATCCCGGGAGAATAGGCACCACCAAGTCGCTCCTGCGCCTCAATCGCCGCCTGATATTCGAGCACTAATGACGATTCGGCCACCGGCCCGGGAGAGGGCCGTGCGTCGAGGGCGTTGCGCATATCGATCACCACCGCGTCGGCGGGATTTTCGACGGTGGTTTTCGGAGCAGCGGCGGCGGTTGGATCGGACTCAATCGGGTCGCTGCTTTCTTTCTGTGCAAAAGAACCAAGGCTAAGACTGCATAGCAGTGCCAGGACAAGCCCGGTGAGGTGGTGTCGAGGTCCCTTTGTTGAGTTTGCGCGCATCCAAGCACCCTCATCGCTATCGCGGTGATCTCCCAGTATAGCCAGTAGTTGGCCCATGAGACCAAGGGGGGTGCGTGGGATAACCCCCGCGCTTGCTATATGATGTCGCGTTTTGCACGAAGGCTCTATCGATCAACACGGACGCTGGGCGGCCATAACACCCAAATCCTGGCAGCAAGGCGTCTTTTTCGTCGTGCATTGGCTGCTTTTCAGGGCTCTCGCAGGACTTTTGCGGGATTCTTGCGAGGCGTATACGGGCACGCGGGGGAACAGCCCCAATCAACAGGGTGGTGGTGAGTGGGACAATTTGAGACAGACACGGCGGTAACAAAAATCGCGGACAACCGTTGGACGGCGACCTGTCAGCGAGGCTGGCGGATCGGCTCAACGATGAATGGCGGGTATGTTCTCTCTCTGATAGCTCGCGCATTGCGTGAGGCCCTGCCCCATCGGGACCCCTTGTCTATTAATGCCTTCTACTTCGCTCCCTGTGTTTTAGGTGAGTGCGAGATAGCAGTGGAGATACTGAAGGAAAACCGGGGGACGAGTTTTGGCTCCGCCAGTTTGTTTCAGGACGGAGAGCTCAAGGTGCGGGCCACTGCCGCCTATACGGATATCGATCGACTTCAGGGAGAGACCTGGATCAACAATACGTCCCCAGCGGTACCCGCGTTTGAGGACTGTGCTCACAGCAGCGCCCATTCCCTGGAGATCCACGAGCGGGTGGACATGCGATTGATCGAAGGGCAGGGCGTATTCACCGGCGAGCCTCCCTCCAAATCCGGAGAATTCGTCGCGTGGTTACAGCACCGAGATGGCGCTCCCAGTGACACCATCGATTTGGCGATGTGGGCCGACATCATGCCGCCGCCGCCCTTCACCCTGTTTGGCCCTTTTGGTTGGGTGCCAACGATCGAGCTGACGGTTCAATGTCGCAAAAAGCCTGCGCCCGGTCCCGTTATCGGACGACTGACCTCCCGGCATCTTACAAACGGGATTATCGAGTCAGACAGTGACCTCTGGGACAGTGACGGTCAGCTCATCGGGCTTGCTCGCCAGACCATGAAGGTGAAGTTACCGAGCAATCCCTAATCTCGGGGTAGTGCCCCTGAAATTGTTAACACAAAAGCCGCGGGGCGCTCAGTGAGTGCCGGTGGAACGTGGCGGTTTCACGGAAGCGATCGTTCCCTCCCGTCTTGGATCGACACCACCCAGAAAACCCCCCGCCGGTGTTCGGACAACAACGCTGAGTCCTGAGTTTTCTCCCGACGATTCTTTTACGTTAAACCCTCGCTGGCGCATTGTCTCCACGAGAGTGGGCGATGCTATCGAAGATTCGATTCGCACACTGTCTCCCCGCGCGACGACGTTGGGCAAGTCAACAGCTTGCTGGGGTGTCAGCCCCCAGTCGAGCACCCCGACCAGCGTTTTCAGGGTGTAGGCGAGAATTGAATTGCCGCCCGGCGATCCTGTTGCCATCAGAAAGTCGCCGTCTCCATCAAGCACGATGGTTGGTGACATGGATGAACGGGGGTACTTTCCCGGTGCCGCATGATTTGCGACTAGCTTTCCTTCACCGTCGAAGGGGTCTCGGGCAAAGTCAGTTAGCTGATTGTTCAAAAACATACCCCCCACCATGCGCGCCGAGCCAAAAATACTCTCGACGCTTGCGGTCATCGAGACCACGTTACCCTCATGATCGACCACCACGAAATGGGTGGTGCCAGCCCGGTCGTCGGTGGTGTCTTTCCCAAAAGTGGTGAGCGCGGTTGTCTCTGGCTCGAAGGCCCAGGGATCTCCATGGGTCACGTTTTCGATGGCCTGTTTTGGGTTGATGAGTTGGGCCCGGGTGCCGAGGTAGGTTTTATTCAGCATGCCCGCAAGAGGGACTGAAATTCTGCTGGCATCCGCGACATAGTGGTCCCGATCCGCATAAGCGAGCTGTTGGGCCTCAATGACCATGGCCCAGTCGTCCTCGCGATTGCCGGTGGGGAAGGAGGTGTGTTCCAGCAGCCCGAGCATCATGCCCACGCCAACCCAGGAGGACGCGGGAGGCGGCCCGCACACCTGTTGCTTGCGATAATTAATACACAGGGGCGATCTTTTTACTGCTCGGTAACCGGCCAAATCCTCAAGGCTCAGGGTGCCGGCCCGGGGCGGCTTGTTGGCCGCCGCCACTATTGCTTGAGCCAGTGGTCCACGATAAAAAATATCAGGGTCTTCGGCGATGGTCTCGAGGGTTTTGGCGTAGGCGGGATTGACCAATTGGGTACGGGTCTTACCCTCTTGGTCGTAAAAATAGCGGTAGGCGTCCATCGGCCCATCCTCTGGCGTGAGAGGAATGAGACGCCCGTTATAACGGCTGACAAAACTCGCCAGACGTGGTGAAACCTCGAAGCCCTCGATAGCAAGCCTCTGGGCGGGCGCGAACAATGAGGACCACGGTAGAGCCCCGTGCTCCTTATGTGCCAGTTTGAGCATGGCCAGCACGCCGGGTACACCGATGGAGAGCCCACTGTTTTTTGCTGCAAGGAAGGGGAGTGGGTTGCCAGAGTCATCCAAAAACATGGTTGGCGACGCACCCGCAGGCGCCACTTCGCGCCCGTCATAAACAGCGAGCTCGGCAGTTTCACCCGCCAGATGCATCATGAAGCCGCCCCCTCCTAGGCCAGAGCTCTGGGGTTCGACGAGGCTGAGCACTGCTTCGATCGCAATCGCCGCATCCACCGCTGAACCCCCTTGCTGCAACACCCACTCTCCGGTTTCGGTTGCGTGAGGGTTAGCGGTCACCACCATGGCCGATGACCGGGTCGACGCTTCTGATCTGTTGCTCACCGTTTGGGCGATGAGCAACAGCGCGACGCATGTCAGAGTTCGCAGCAGGCGACCACCGCTTATAACGGAAGCGAGCGTGGTCCCCTCAAAAATTAGCATGGGCCTTTACCTCTGTTGTTAAGTGACTATGGGCGCGATTCTTAGGCTGCTCAATACGCGACAAATCCACCGGGGAGACGCATATCCGCAAATCCTTCTCGCCAATCACTGTTCATGCGAATAGAAATGACGCGGCCAAGACTCTCCTCGGAAGCCTTTAGGCGATGACCCTGGGCTTCAAGCAATTTTAAGGTGTCGGGACTGATGCCTGCTTCAACCGTCACTTCATCGGGCATCCACTGGTGGTGTACCCGCGGTGCGGCGATAGCTTCTGCCGCGTTCATATCAAACACAATGGTATTGAGCAGTGTCTGCAGGACACTGGTGATGATGACCGAACCACCGGGACTGCCTGTGGCGAGTAGCGGGTAGCCGTTCTTCAGCACAATGGTAGGTGACATGGAGGACAGGGGCCGGCGACCCGGCGCTACTGCATTTGCTTCGCCCTGAATCAGGCCATAGGCATTGGGAAATCCCGGGCGGGCGGCAAAGTCATCCATTTCGTTGTTCATCAGAATACCCGTACCGGGAATGACGATATGGGATCCGTAACTGAAATTGAGCGTGTAGGTATTTGAGACAACGTTGCCGGCCCTGTCGACCACGCTGAAATGCGTGGTGTCGGTGCTCTCCTTGACGGTCACTTCGCCCGGGCTGACTTCCACCGACGGCGTCGCCGCCTTGCTATCGATCTGCTGTCTCCGTTTGTCTGCGTACGCTTTGCTGATCAGTTCCTCTGCGGGTATGGGGGTTTGATCTGGATCGCCAAGGTGTTCGCTTCTATCAGCGTAGGCGAGCTTCATGCTCTCGATCAGGTGGTGCAAGTAGTCTGCCGAGTTATGCCCCATGGTTTCCAGCGGGTAGGGTGCCAGCAGATTGAGCATCTGGATCAGGTGAATACCTCCCGATGAGGGCGGCGGTGCGGAGACAATATCATGGCCCCTGAAGCGCCCTCTGACGGGAGCTCGTTCCACCGGTTGATAGGCGGCGAGATCGGCAGCGGTGATCAGGCCGCCATTCGCCGCCATATCATCGGCAATAAGTGCTGCAGTCTCACCGCGATAAAAACCATCTCTGCCGTTATCGCTAATCCGCCTGAGAGTGGCGGCCAGCTCGGGTTGTTTAAACAGGCTTCCCACGGGGGCCACAGTATGGTCGGCGGTGAAGAACACAGCGCGGGTGGCAGGAACCTGCATTAACTGGTCGGCGGCGCTCATGATGTCGGCAAACAAATCCGCGGTCATGGCAAAACCGTTTTCCGCCAGGTCAATGGCGGGCTGTATCACCTGTTTTAAGGGGAGCGTGCCATAGGTTTCCAGTGCGTGGATCAGTCCTGCAACGGTGCCGGGAACCCCTGAGGCGGAGTGACTGAAATACGCCATGTCCTCATTGACCGACCCATCGTCGTTCAAAAACATGTCCCGGGTCGCTTGCTGTGGTGCCATCTCACGGTAGTCGATAAAGACCTCACGATCTTCCAAGGCGAGATGCACGAGCATAAATCCACCACCCCCGAGATTGCCCGCCCGCGGTAGCGTTACGGCAAGGGCAAAGCCCGTCGCAACCGCCGCATCAACTGCATTACCACCGGCTTTGAGCATGCTGAGGCCCGCCTCGCTAGCCAGTCGTTCCGGGCCCACAACCATGTCTCCCACTGCAATAGGTGGCACAAAACGAGAGCCAAGATCGATGATGGGAGGGCCTGCGGTACTTATCTCGATGGTCGCCGGCTGGGAGGATGCTATGGGCGAGATCAGAAGCGATGAGAGACAGAACCCCTTTAGGCATGACTGGACCCGGCGCTTACAGCACCACAGGGCGACTTTCAATGTATAGCGCGTAAACAAGGGGGGGACCATAAACAACAGACGCTCATTATCGACCGGGGCCGCAAGATACCGTGGCTTTGTATCAGACGCCAGTGTTCATCGACCCTTTGTTCTAGTTGGAAGTGGCAGCGCCGCGTTACACTACCGCGGCAAAGATCAATGAGGGCATCAAGGGGTGAATTACGAAAATCATCGTCGGCAGTACGTCCTTGGCGGGCTACGCCGGAGCATGCTCAGTGCCTCGCCCTTTGATCTATTTGCCGAGTGGCAGCAGCAGGCGATTGATGCAGGGCTAAAAGACCCAACCGCCGTGTCTTTGGCAACAATGGATGCTCAAGGATATCCGTGGCAGCGGTTGGTGTTGCTCAAAGGCATTTCCGATGGCGGCTTCGTTTTTTATACCAACTACAACAGTAACAAGGCGCAGGCGCTGGCTTCTGACCCCCGAGCGTCGATGCTGTTTCCGTGGAGTGAACTCGATCGTCAGGTTATCGCCTCAGGCCGGGTGGCGGCGATATCAGAGGCGGAAAGTGATGCCTATTTCAGCAGCCGCCCCCGCGAGAGCCAGCTGGGGGCATGGGCGTCGAGTCAGAGTCAGCCTGTCGACAACCGGGAGCAGTTAGAGAACCAGTACGCCGAGGTGTTGCAGCGCTTTGGCGATGGGGACATTCCTCGTCCCCCTCACTGGGGTGGCTATCGACTCGAGCCTGAGACCGTTGAATTTTGGCAGGGGGGTGAAAACCGCCTGCACGATCGCTTCCGATTTACTCGGGAGGGATCGGACTGGGTAGCTAAGCGGCTGCAGCCCTAGGGACTGGCTCAGGCTAGGGCTTGCCTTGCACGCGAGCTCTTAACCTTCATTGCGCCTGCCGGGTGAAATAATGAGGCAGTGCCGGCAATCCGAGCAAATGGCGCCGGATGAGATCGAGGGCGACTGCCGCTACCAGCCCCTGAAACAGAGATCTTGAGCCAGGGATCTGAGCGCGATGGGTGCAAAGATCCTCGCGGGTTCCCCAGGCGATCCAGACGGTCCCTACAGGTTTGTCTGCTGTCCCGCCATCAGGGCCTGCAATGCCCGATACGGCGACACCAATATCTGCCCCTGCACGCTCTAGCGCACCAAGGAGCATTTGCCGGACTACAGCCTCACTGACTGCGCCTTCGGTGTTCAGGGCGTCTTCTCCCACACCCAACAGCTGGTTTTTGGCGCTGTTGGCATACGTCACAAAGCCTGCTTCAAATACCGAAGAGGAGCCGGACTCTTGGGTCAGCATTGAGGCGATAAGTCCGCCTGTGCAGGACTCGGCGGTTGTAACTGTCTTTTTTTGCTCTCTGAGCAAGGATTGAACCACCTGAGCCAGTCGAGCGTCTTTTTCTCCCAGAATGTGGTCTCCGAAACGGGTAGCGAGCAGTTCATAGGCGCGTTTTTGATCGGCCACATGCTCAGCATGCGCAACCGTGAGCTTGAGTTCCAGTTGCGGCACGCCGGCTCGAAATCCGAGGGTGACCGATGCGGGCCAGTCGTCCCCCAGTTCATTGGCCCACTGTTGAATAGTTGATTCACCCACGCCAAAGGTCTGAATGCGTTGGATATAGGTTTCACTTCCTCCGACAGCGCCAACCAGAATGGAGGTGACTGTTGGCAGCATCGCTTTGAGTTCCGAGGGCACCCCAGGTGTTGTCAGCAAGAGGCAGTTACCCAGTGATAAGGAAAAACCCACTGCGCTCCCAATCGGATTAGGAATGAGGTCGGCGTTTTTGGGTATCCAGGCCTGCTTGAGATTTGCGCTGTTGGCCTTAATGCCTCGTCGCTCACACCAGGCTTCCACATGGGTCAGAGCATCGGGGTGTTCAACCAGTGGTGCCTCGCATAGATCCGCGATGATGCTTGCCGTTAGATCATCTTCCGTAGGTCCTAGACCCCCGTTGATAATCACGCCATCGTATTCCTGGCTGAGTCGCATGAGAGATTTTTTAAGGGCGTCGGGTTCATCGCCGACGGTGCATTTCTCGGCGACTAAAATTCCGGCTTCGAGCAAGTGGCGTGAGATCAACGCTGAATTGGTATCTACGGTGTCCCCGGTCATAAGCTCATGGCCAGTGAGTAGTAGCGCGATAGCGGGTGACGGCATGGAGAATTCTCTGTGGCGAAGATCGTTAGAAAGGTCGCTAGGATAGCCGCTTATCCGCCTGATTGGTGGATACCGAGAGGGTCTCGGACCGAGCCAAATATTCTATAAGGTAATAAAAAATTATTATTTATTCCTTTTATGTTTCACCAGTAAGCTTTGTTTTCATCTCATTAAGCCCATGGAAGTCCATCATGTCCCAACTATCGAGGGTGCAATCCGGAGCTTGGTTGCAAAGGTTTGTTGCGCAGACCCTGCCCCGTGCTAATCGGGACTTGCGACATGCCGACCCTGCTGCGGTTATCGACTGGTCCATCGAGACAGCCCGAGCCCTGGCAGAGGACAGGGGAACAACCCCCGGGCCGCTCGATGAACTCCCCCCCATTATGGTGACGACCAGCATGGGGGTGAACGCCGCCGTCATGTTGCACGCGGTCACCGCACGGTTACCCGGTATACCCGTAGTCTGGGTAGATACCGGCTTCAATCTCGCCGACACCTATCGCGTGGCCCATCAGCTGGAGCATGATTTAAATCTCAATTTAAAAGTGTATAGCCCGCATATGACCTCTGAGCGGATTCGAACACTGATGGATGGTATTCCCCTCCCAGAGGATCAGGAGCAGCATCGTCGATTCACCGAGTTGGTGAAGCTAGAACCGTTTGATCGCGCGGTACAGGAATTGCAGCCACGGGTGTGGTTAACAGGAATCCGTCGGGAGGAGACTGCCTACCGGCGGGGGCTTGAGTGCGTGACTTACGATTCTCGGGGACTGATCAAGGTAGCGCCTTTTTTTCATGCTACCGACGCTGACCTCGAGGATTATCGCCTCCGCTATTCACTGCCGACCACGAGCCATTATTTCGATCCGACCAAGGTGCATGCAAACCGTGAATGCGGTTTGCATAGCCAACCCTCTGCAGCCTGAATGGCTTCTTTGAAGCTGCTGGAGCCGTTGAGGAATTTACGCGTGGTCTAGAAATCCGCGTGACCCGGGGTGCGCGGGAAGGGGATGACATCCCTCACATTTTCCATGCCGGTGATGTAGGCGAGCAGACGCTCGAACCCCAGGCCGAACCCCGCATGGGGGACGGTGCCATAGCGGCGCAAATCGCGATACCACCAGAGATCTTCTCTCAACTCTGCATCCATCCGCGCGTCAAGAACATCAAGTCTCTCTTCGCGTTGGGAACCGCCGATAATTTCTCCGATCCCGGGCGCAAGCACATCCATCGCGGCGACGGTCTTGCCGTCATCGTTTAGGCGCATGTAAAAGGCTTTGATTTCTTTGGGGTAATCGGTGACCACGACCGGGCGTCCAATGTGTGTTTCGGCTAGGTAGCGTTCGTGCTCCGATGCGAGATCTATGCCCCAGCTCACCGGAAACTCAAATTGCTGACCGCTGGATTCGAGGATTGCGATAGCGTCACTGTAGCTGATGCGTTCGAATGTTGAGTTGACGATACCTTCGAGTCGCTCGATCACCGTGTCATCAATGCGCTGCTGAAAAAATCCCATGTCTTCCTGGCAGCCATTAAGTACTTCACTGATTACATGCTGCAAAAGCTGCTCGGCCAGATTGGCGTTATCGTTTAAGTCCGCGAATGCAATCTCTGGCTCGACCATCCAGAACTCGGCCAGATGGCGTGACGTATGGGAGTTCTCCGCGCGAAAAGTGGGTCCGAAGGTGTACACCTTACCCATAGAGAGACAATGTGACTCCACGGCCAGTTGACCCGACACCGTGAGGAAGGCATCACGACCAAAAAAATCCTGGCTGGCATCCACCGACCCATCGGGCCGTCGCGGGAGATTCGTAAAGTCCAGCGTGCTGACTTTAAAAAGCTCTCCAGCACCTTCACAGTCACTGGCGGTGATGATCGGCGTATTGACCCAGTAAAAACCTTCCCGATGAAAAAAGTTGTGAATGGCGTTGGCCAGTACATGACGCACCCGCGTTATCGCGCCGAAGGTGTTGGTGCGGGTGCGCAAATGGGCCTGAGTGCGAAGATATTCAAAGGTGTGCCGTTTCTTGGCAATGGGATAGCTCTCGGGGTCATCAACCGTTCCCACGACCACTACTTCGGATGCCTGTATCTCTACTGACTGCCCTTTACCTTCCGAGGCCACCAACTCGCCGCTCACCTCGACGGCACAGCCGGTGCTCAGCCCCAGCACCTCTGACTCATAGTTCGCAAGGGTATTGGGTGCCACTGCCTGAATCGGATCGAAACAGGTGCCATCGTGGATAGCAAGAAACGAGATACCTGCCTTGGAATCCCGCTTACTTCGTAGCCAGCCTTTTACCGTTACTGACTGACCTAGTTTTGCATCGGCTTCAAACAGGGTTTTAATGGGTTTCCAGGCTGACATGGTTTACTTCCAAGCTAGGTGACGTGGTGCGTTAGCATAAAGATTCTTGCAGCTCGATGGTGCGTGATCAGGTGTACCTGCTGACACCCGAAACTAGCTCTCCACCGCTTCTTTTGGCGGCTTCAAGCCGCAGTTCTCCTCGAGAGTGAATACTACGGCGTGATCTCCCTCGGGTGATACGCCGGCATAGGTCACGTTGACGCTTTGGTTCAATTGAAAACGGCGGGTTGTTGATGTGAGGCTAGCGGTCCATTTGTCAAAGCTGAATTTTTCAGGATCTTGCCGCAGATCAACCAGTCCCTCCAGCCCAGTCTCATCCAGCCGAACGGTAAAACCAGCGCTGGTGATATGGCAGATGGCACCACTGAAGTGCTGGTGCCCGTCATTTTGGAGTTTCTCGAGGTAGTTGTGGGTGAGCCAGCGTTCTGCCGCCTGGCTTGCCTCTCGACTTCGCGCGATCATCTCGCTCGTTTTGGATAGCATGCCACCCGCTACTTTGTCGGGGGCGCTTTTCTCCAACACAGCCTTGATCTGCCGATGGACCATAAAGTCCAAGTACTTGCGCAAAGGCGATGTTGCATTGGTATAGGCAGATAGAGCCATGCCCATGTGTTCCCTCGACTGAACGCTGAAGGCCGCGCGAGTCAGAAGCCGGTTCACCATGCCGCGAAGGGGCAGAGCGTGTGGCTGATTCAGGGCTGTCAGCACCTGCCGGTAGCCCTCGAGGGTTTCTAGGTTAAGGTTGGCTAGGTCGGGTTGAAAGCGGGACAGAAAATCCCGCGCCTCATCGAGTCTGTCTTTTCTAAACCCCGAGTGAATGACAAAGGGGCCAGTCGCATCGGCGCTTGTCAGTAGTAAGGCGGCGCTTCGGTTGGTTGCAATCATGCACTCTTCCACCAGATGCTGCGAGGCAAGCTTCTCTCCTTTCTCAATGGCCTCTATTTGTTTGCTGTCATTGAGATGCCATCGGTATTCCTGCCGATCCTCCATCACCAGCTCATGCTCTTCCCGGTAGCGTCTAAGAGCCCGGTAGGCTTGTACCAGCGCCTCTAGAGGGTTTGACCAGGCGATCAGCTCATCGTTGTGACCGGTTACATAGCGATCGACCGCTACGTAGGTCAGTTTGGCGCGAGATCGTATGGTCGCCTTCATGAATTCGTATTCGGCGACACGGCCATCGTCTGTCACCAACATTTTGCATACCAGTGCAGGGCGGATCGCGTCTTCAATTAGGGCGCACAAATCGCGACTGATGCCCTCGGGCATCATGGGGATAACGTCGCCATGGAAATACACCGATGTTCCTCGCGCTAACAGCGCTTCTTCGGCCTCGGTGCTGCCTTCTAGATAGGCCGTGGGATCGGCGATAGCGACATAGAGGATCCAGCCGTCGCTGGTAACCTCTGCATAGAGTGCGTCGTCGATGTCCACGGTGCGTGCTGAGTCAATCGAGACAAATGCAAGATGGCTCAGGTCAACCCGATCGGATTCCTCGAGCGGCGATCGGCTGGCTGCGTAGTCGGTTAAAGTCTTTGCTTCCTTGTCAGACCACTCCCAAGGTATTCCTGCGCGAGTTGCGCAATAGCGGTTTTCTATGCCGGGCGTCTTGTCATTACCAAGAAGCTGCAGGATTTTTGCCGACGGTTTTCCATCCTTAATGGGGTGGCGTAGCACTGCACACTCAACCAGGTCTCCAGCTTTTGCGCCGTTGCGGGCATGAGGCGGAATGAATAGCCACCGACTGAGATTGTGCAGATCGGGTTCGACAAAAACTGCTTTGCCCTTGGTAACAATTTTTCCGACGAAGCGATCGAGAGAGGACTCAACAAGACGCTCGATCTCTGCAACCGTGCGGCCCTCTTTCGTTTTTCCCTTGGTTTTTTTATCGCGGTTTGGCGCAGGTCGTATACAGATGCTGACGCGATCGCCAGGCAATACCTTAAGCATTTCGTCAGGGGGGATGAAAATTTCACGGCCATCGTCAACGACGGCGAAGCCATAGCGATTCTGCGTGCCTTTGACGGTAGCTTCAGCCTGCTCTTTCTGGGCTTCTATCTGTTGCTTGAGCCCCTGCAACTGAGCCATTGCATCGTTGTTCAGCATGGCCGCGTGGAACTCCTAACAACCTGTGACTGGCGAGGCGATCAAGGTGTCAATCTGACCGCTTCTTATAATGTGGGGTCATATGCTAGCGAAAAAGGCATCGGCTGTCAGCGAGAACTTGTCTCGCGTGGGAGATTTTGCCAACTGCATTGACAGCCGACAAGCTGAGGGGTTTACTGGTCACCGAGCCGAAAAGAATTGAGTAGGACATACGTCGTTGACGAAGCGAGTTAATCCGCAAGGATTTCTGCCGAAAAACAACCAATCGCTGTTCACCCCGAGTCCTTTGGGGTCAACTTCGGCGTCGATCAAGTCCCCGTCAAAATCCCCAATCCTTAATCTGCAACCCAGAGGTCTCGTTTATGGAAGCTAGCGCTGCCGTTCGCCTTGATATGCCAGCTGCAAACCCCGCTAACAAGAAAATCTACGTGTTGGATACTAATGTCCTTCTTCACGACCCAACGGCTGTTGCAGCCTTTGCCGAGCACCATGTGGTGATTCCGATGACGGTGCTTGAAGAGCTTGATCACATCAAAGATCGGCGGGATAAAACGGTTAGTCGTGAAGCGCGCATTGCCATCCAGATGATCGACAAGGTCGTTGGTTCATCAGGCCCTACTGAAATTCAGTCGGGAGTCGACATTCCCGGTTCAAATCTCAACGGTCCCCTCGGGACCTTGGCGATCTATCCGGATCAATTGCTGCAGGACGAAGGTGATATCCCGTTTCTCGATGCGACCCAGGACCAGGCCAATGACAACCGCATTATCAATGTAGCACTCCGTTTGCAGGCGGAGTGTGCCGAGTCTGTCGTGTGCCTCGTTACCAAAGATATCAACATGCGGATCAAGGCCAAGGGTTCCGGTCTCAATAATGTTGAGGACTACCTCCACGATCGGGTTCTCGACGACATCGATCTGCTGGCGACGGGCTATGCCCATGTCGAGGGAGATTTTTGGGCTACCGTATCCGAGGTGGATACTATTCGGGAAGACAATGTGACGCTTCACCGTGTGCCGCGAGAATCCCTTCCAGCGAGTTACCCCAATCAATTTGTTTATGACGATCAGGACTTTCTGGCTTATGTAAGGCGGCTGGATGATGACTACGTGTATCTCCGTGTTGATAGCCGCGACAATCTTCTCAACCAGCGTTTCTGGGGTCTTGCGCCGCGCAATCTAGAACAGGCAATGGCGATGCGGTTGCTCGATGACGACGATATAGACATGACGGTTATGACCGGCCCCGCTGGTTCCGGCAAAACCCTCCTTGCCCTGGCGTATGGATTGCACGCCATCCTCGAGCAGAAGAAATACTCAAAGCTCATCGTGGCAAGATCGACGCCGCCAATTGCCGAGGACATTGGCTTCCTCCCCGGAACTGAAGAGGAAAAGATGGCACCTTGGCTGGCAGCATTCGACGATAATCTTGAAATACTTCATGGGGGTGATGAGTGTGCCGGGGGTAGCATTGACTACGTGAAGGAGCGCGCCAACATCCAGTTCAAGTCCCTCAATTTCATGCGAGGTCGCTCTTTCAATAATGCCTACATCATCATCGATGAAGCGCAGGGACTGACTCAGTTCCAGCTTAAGTCAATCATCAGCAGAGTAGGTGCGGATTCGAAAATCGTCGTGCTGGGTAATTTGGCCCAAATCGATAACAAGTACATCTCACCACTGACATCAGGGTTGACCTACCTAGTTGAGCGCGTCAAAGCCTACCCTCATGCAGGCATTATGTTTATCAATGGCATTGTTCGCTCTCGCCTCGCGGCGTTTGCGGAGGAAAATCTGTAGTGGCTTCGGGCCTAGAAATCTAATAGGCGAGGGCGGCGTTCACCTTGATCGGGGCGCCAGCCTCCACTGCCCATGAGATATCCCGCTGGCTCGAGAGCATGACGACGGTTGAGCCGAGAAAGAAACGACCTACCTCGTCTCCCGCCGCAAAAGTGGGGCCCTGCCCATCCTCCCAAACCTGATTGCGAATGACTTTGGGTGCTGGTGACTCGATACCGCCCCAGACGGTTTCGATTCCCGCAACGATGATTGCACCGACCAGCACTAACACGACCGGCCCCTCCTCGGTTGTGAAATAACAGACCAGGCGCTCGTTGCGCGCAAACAGATTATTCACGCCGTTTGTTGTGGACTGATTCACCGCGAATAGGTCCCCCGGAACATAGCGGGTCCACTGCAGTTGCCCCGCCACAGGCATGTGAACCCGATGGTAGTCGCGTGGTGACAGGTATACGGTCGCAAAGGCGCCACTTTCAAAAGCGGCGGCTTCTTCCTCGGTTCCGGCAAGGAGTGACCGGGTGTCGAACCAGCGGCCTTTCGCCTGAACCATGGCGCCTGATTCGATATTGCCGCGCTGACTGAGCGCCCCATCAGCCGGGCTTACCCAGCGAGATGTTGCCAGCGCCCGTGCGTCAGCCTCTAAGGCCCGCGTAAAAAAATGGTTGAAATGATCAAAGGCTGCGGGGTCTTTTATCTGGGCCTCTTCAAGGCTGATGCCGTAGCTCCACATGAACCCCTTGATCAGTAGTGTTTTCAGCCAGGCGGGATGCTGCAGAAAGGCCAGAACGCCGATTGCTCTGGAAAGCAGGTGTTGTGGTAGGAGCGCCTGAAAGGCGGTGAAAAGTGTCATGAATTGCGCCGTTGCCAAAGAACTGAGTCTGGTAGTGTAATGGCTGGGCCTTGTTTTGTGGTCATCGGGTTATCAGGTCATAAGGGGCCGGCTCGGTAGGAAATGCAGCCGCGCGGAAATAAAGCAGGGGGCCTTGATACAAACGGTTGGGGCCTGGGGATTGATCATGGGTCTATATGGGTTTTTTTTACGGGCTGTGCCCGCGGTTTTTATGGCGATCTGGCTGGTAGTTGGCTGCGCTCTCGCTCATGCCGATGAGCCCCTTATAACCGCAACATCCAGTCCAGAACACCAAGAGCTCATTGTTGAATCCATTGATCTGCACGATGAAGTGTCGTTACTACAGCTCGCTCAGGCACCCGTGGCAAGTGGCTCAGGTGGCGATGAGACATCTGATACCAGCACAAGGGATGCTGGCTCCGGTGAGCGGCCGTCTAGCACCGGTGTCGGCGCAACATCAGAGGAAGGTGTTGCCGGTCAGCTCGAGGATGAGGAGGATACCTGGCTTGATTCGGGACATGGCTTCGTTACCGAAAAAGCGGACGATTTAACCCGCTGGTTTGACAGTTATTTTGGTAGCACCGAGGCGGATCAAAATGTCGCCTCCTCTCGCTTGCGGCTACGTGTGACCTTACAGGAGGATGAGCGAGAGGGGACTAATTTCAGAGTCTCGGTAGGGGGTAAAGTAAATCTGCCCCAGATTTCCAAGCGACTTGATCTGGTGTTTAGGGGAGATGACCCTGCCGACGAGATCAATGGCCAGGAGGACCAGTCCCAGTCACCGATTGCCTTGCAGTTGCAAGTCGGTAAGCGCGAGGAGACCCGCCATCGGTTTGATCTTACTCTGGGTATCAGTTCTGCGGGACCCAAACCCGGTGCGCGCTACAGGTACGCGATTGATTTCAACGATAAAAACAGCCTGCAATTTACAGAGCGAGTACAGTACGAGTTCGATGACGGCGTGATCAGCACCTCTCGCCTGGTGCTGGATCATCAATTGTCAAACGATGCGTTGCTGCGTAGCTACACCCGCGTGTTGTGGGGAGAGGCTACCGACGGGGTTGAAGCCAGCTCGTCGCTGCAGTGGATCAAGTTTTGGCAACGGCAGCCGCCATCTTCACGCGGCACAGACGAGAGAGGCCTGATGGTCTACGGCGAGGTATCCGGGCAAACAGAGCCCTATGAATATGTGTCCAACTACCGGGTGGGATTTCGTTATCGCCGTCAAACCTATCGCAAGTATTTGTTTTTGGAATTTGAACCCAGTTACAACTGGCGGGTTGACGAGCCCTATGACGAGCGAGCGGGGGCATGGAAGGTCGAGGTGCGCTTCGAGTTCTTGCTGTTCGATGACCTGCGACGGGACAAGGACTGATTCTACCGTCACCCGTGCTGGCCGGTGATCAACCTGAAACTGTCGAATCGCTCCCAGCTAACGGTGCCTTGATCCACCGCCGCGAGAAGCGCGCAATCCGTTTCATGTTCATGTCGGCAATCCCGGAAGCGACACTGACCCAGAAACGGTCTGAATTCAATGAAGGCACTGGCGACCTCCTCCGCGGGCAGGTGGGCAAGCTGAAACTCTCGTATGCCGGGACTGTCGATGAGCTTCCCGCCAGTCGGCAGGTGGTAGAGCTCTGCAGCGGTGGTCGTATGGCGACCCTTGTCTGCGCCTTCTGAGAGGGCACCCACGCGAATATCGTCGCTTCTGCTGTCCGCTGCTGGGAGCAAGCGTTTTACCAGCGAGGATTTGCCAACCCCGGATTGTCCGACCAACACGGCGGTTTGCCCTGCCATTAGAGGGTGCAGTCGGCGCGCCTCGGGATCGGATTCTCTGTCGGTGTGCGTGACCGTGTAGCCGAGATCTTCATAGACTGTCGCAAGGCGCTGAATTTCCTCCTCGTCGGCGTCCAAATCTCCTTTATTTATTACCAGAACGGGGCGGATGCCCGCGTGCTCAGCGGCTACCAGATAGCGGTCAATCAGATTCGCGTGGGGCTTGGGGATGACCGCGATAACGATCAGCATCAGATCGACATTGGCGGCGATGGGTTTTAAATGCCCGCGGGGGCTCGTGCGGTTGAGCACTGTAGAGCGATCCTCCAGCGCTTCTATGACCCCCTCGTTTTCACTGGTTTGCCAGGCAACTCGATCTCCGGCCACCAGATTGTCGATATGGGGTCGAATAAAACACTGTCGTTGTTCTCCCGAGCTGGCGTCTTCCACAAGAGCTCGTTTGCCATACCGAGCGATAACGAGACCCCCACTTAGCTCTCCAGAGAGGTCGCTTGCGTCTTCTAGCCTTTTTTCCTGAGCCGCAGAGATTCGCCGCGATTGTTGCTGACTGATTCGCCTTTTCGCCATGACTCAAGTGTACTCCGCTCCGACAATGGATGGGTGATTTCTATGGCCCAAGCTTTGATAGACTGCAGGCCGGTGCAAGGAGAAGCGAATGGTTGATGAGCGCAATTTGATCTGGGTTGATATGGAGATGACGGGACTGATCCCTGAGCAACACCGTGTCATTGAGATCGCGACCATTGTGACGGACAGCAACTTAAACGAATTGGCGCAAGGCCCTGTTATCGCCATTCATCAGCCGGACGAGGCGCTCGATATCATGGACGGATGGAATACGACCCACCACACTGCATCGGGGTTGGTATCCAGAGTTCGCGAGAGTCAGATCGATGAAGCGGAAGCTTCTCGCCTGACACGTGAATTTCTCGCTGACTGGGTGCCCGCTGGCGCCTCTCCAATGTGTGGCAACTCGATTTGTCAGGATCGGCGCTTTATGGCGCAGCACTTGCCTACCCTTGAGGCTTATTTCCACTACCGTAATCTCGATGTATCGACGCTCAAAATTCTTGCGCAGCGTTGGCGACCGGACTTGCCGGGCTTAAGCAAAAAAACTGCTCATCTGGCGCTTGATGATATCAAGGAGTCGATCGAGGAGCTTCGCTACTATCGCGAGCACTTTTTACGCACGATTTCCCCTGCGTGACCGTTGCTGAGCAAGTGCCCATTCCACGTGTTCCTGAACCAGCGGTGAGGGGTCCCCTCGGCGGGACTCTAGCGCCGCGATAGCGCTCCTGCTGTCTTCGGAATTACCAAGGGCGATAGCGATGTTGCGCAACCACCGTTCATAGCCAATGCGGCGAATCGGCGATCCCTCGGTGCGCGTATCGAAGTCCTCTGCGGTCCATGCAAAAAGGTCGACGAGGGAACAGTTATCAAGTCCGTGACGGGGTGCAAAGTCAGACTCGCGGGTTGTTTGGGCGAATTTATTCCAGGGGCAGACTAGTTGGCAGTCATCGCACCCGTAGATCCGATTGCCCATCATAGGTCTGAGTTCGGGATCGATACTTCCCTTGTGTTCAATCGTTAGATAGGAAATACAGCGTCGTGCGTCGAGAACGAAGGGTGCGACAAATGCATTGGTAGGGCAGACCTCGAGGCAGGCAGTGCAGGTACCACAATGCTTTTCGGTCTTGGGGGCGTCTGTGGGGAAAGGCAAATCGGTGTAGATCTCGCCGAGAAAAAACCAAGACCCGGCCTTGTCATTAATAAGCATGGTGTTCTTGGCGATCCAGCCTAGTCCCGCGTTTTCTGCGAGAGCTCTTTCTAGGACGGGAGCGCTATCAACAAAGGCACGGTATTGACCGCCAGCCAGCTCCTGCTCGATCCGTTTGGCGAGCGCGGCAAGCCGATGCCGAACCAGTTTGTGGTAATCCCTGCCCAATGCGTAACGGGATACATAAGCTCGGCTTGAATCGTCTAAGACAGTCTCTGGGTCTAAGGACGCCGGGTAGTAATCCATGCGTAAAGTCAGCACACTGCAGGTGCCCGGGATGAGCTCGTCGGGTCGTGACCGTGCTGTCCCATGGCGAGCCATGTATTCCATCTCGCCGTGATAGCCGGCATCCAGCCATTTTTGCAGATAGCTCTCGTGCTCAGCGAGGTCGATGCCCGTGATGCCAAGCTGTTGGAAGCCTAGCTCTTCGGCCCAGCCTTGCAGGGTGTTCCTCAGGTCGGCGAGGTCGTGGCTATCGATGGAGAGTGAGCTTGTCATGTGGCTATTGTGACAGACTCACGTGGCTGGTTCTTGAAGTTACTTACGATTACATATTTATGATCAGCTGCTTATCGTTGGTACTTGCAGGCCTTGTCTTTTTGGGGGCGGTTAATCACATGGGCCCGGTCGCCCCGTCGCAATCCAGCGTGGGCATGACTCACCCAGCCACAGTCAGGGTAAACTAGGTCGATGGCGTCCGACACTGACTCTCAACACACCTGGTATCTGGCCGATGAGGAGGCAACTCTTCGTTTCGGTGCGGCTATGGCAACCGTGCTGGCGCCCCCGGCCTTGGTATTTTTGGAGGGGGATTTGGGTGCCGGGAAAACAACCCTGAGCCGCGGGCTACTCCGGGGCCTGGGGCATGATGGCGGTGTTAAAAGCCCAACCTACACCCTGGTAGAGCCATACACGATTGATGAAATCGCGGTGTTTCACTTTGATCTTTATCGCGTTTCTGACGGGGCTGAGTTGGCCTATTTAGGTCTCGACGACTATTTTTCGATGCCGGCGATTTTGTTGGTTGAGTGGCCCGAGCGAGGCGCGGGTTGGCTGGGAAATCCGGACTGGCAGGTGGCTTTGTCACCCCGGGGGGAGGGTCGTCAGGTGACCGTGGGGGCGACCAGCCCCGGGGGTGTTGGCTGGCTTACTGCTCTCGTCGATCAGCTGGGCCATGGCATATGAGCGAACTCGAGCACTGCGCCCACAACAAGCGAATTGAGTTCTGGATGAGCTCGACTTGCGGTCTGATGTTCCAGACCGCAACATAGTCCGACACGCCATCGGTTTGCACGAGGGATAAATATTGCAGGTCCCCAAAATCACTGCTCGTAACGTGATGGCACTGGCGATGCTCGTCCTGGCGACCGCCGGTTTCTCGTTGCCTTCTCTGGCGACCGAGGTTATTGATGTGCGGTTGTGGCGGGCTCCTGACCATACTCGCGTTGTATTCGATCTCTCCGATGCCATTGAGCACTCGATTCTGCAGCTCGATAACCCGACTCGTGTGGTCGTGGACATTAATGACGTGAAATTGAAAGGAGCGATTGATGATCTGCCATTGGAGAATACGTCGATCGAACGGGTGAGATCCGGCATTCGAAAAGGAAATGATCTGCGTATCGTGTTCGATTTGCGAGCGCAGGTTACACCGAAAAGTTTTGCTCTTGATCCCAACGAGCGTACCGGTCACCGACTGGTACTCGATCTTTTTGATGATGCGGTCGAGAATACTAAACAACTTGAGACCCAGGGAGACCTGACCCCGGCGACAAAAAGCGTGGATGAACTGGCCGGTCGGCGAGACATTATCATTGCGATCGATGCGGGGCATGGGGGCGAGGATCCAGGTGCTTCAGGCCCCAAAAAGCTGCGCGAAAAAGAAGTGGTGCTCAAGATTGCAAGAAAGTTGTATGCCCGTCTCGCCAAGACGCCTGGTTTTAAGCCCGTCATGATTCGTGATGGCGATTATTATGTGAGTCTTCGGGGTCGTCGGGATTTGGCTCGTAAAGCTCAGGCAGATCTTTTCGTCTCAATTCATGCAGATGCATTCAGTCAAGCGTCTGCAAACGGTGCCTCGGTTTACGTGCTATCTACCCGAGGGGCCACCTCGACGGCAGCGCAGTATCTGGCAGATCGTGAAAACGCGGCGGATCTGGTTGGCGGAGTGCGACTCTCAGACAAGGATGATGTACTCGCGGGCGTACTCACCGATCTATCCATGACCGCAACACTGGACACCAGTTTGAGTCTTGGGCGCGATGTGCTTGTAGAAGTGGATAAAATCGCCAAACTTCACAAGCGTAAGGTTGAGCAGGCCGGATTTGCGGTCCTCAAGAGCCCGGATATCCCCTCGATTTTGGTTGAGACAGGATTTATCTCGAATCCCGGTGAGGCTCAGAAGCTTGCCACTGGGGCCTACCAGGACAAAATGGCCCGGGCCATGCAGCTGGGCATACAGGATTGGTTTACGACGCACCCTCCCGCGGGAACCTTGCTTGCGTGGCAGAGAAGCCAGCGCACACGTGAATATGTCATTGTGAGCGGTGATACCCTCTCGGAAATCGCAGAGCGCCACAGGGTTAGCGTGAGTTCCCTCAAATCCAGCAACGGTCTCAAAAGCAATACCATTCGAGTCGGGCAAAAGCTGATCATTCCGGACGCCTGATGTCAGAGAAAAGAATCAAATCACTGGATGCCAGACTGGCTAACCAAATTGCGGCCGGCGAGGTGGTAGAGCGCCCTGCGTCGGTGGTAAAAGAAGCACTTGAAAACAGCATCGACGCTGGCTCTACCCGCATCGAGATCGATATCGATGCCGGGGGGTCAAAGCTCATTCGTATTCGCGATAATGGCATTGGTATTCAGTCTGATGATCTCAGTCTTGCCCTTGCTCGCCACGCCACCTCCAAAATCATGTCGATTGATGATTTGGAAGCGGTAGCGACGCTTGGCTTTCGTGGGGAGGCCTTGGCTTCAATCGCGTCTGTTTCCCGCCTCTCGCTGACCTCTAATAGCGGTACTAATCCAAGTGACGGGATGTCCGCCACCAGTGAGGGGCGAGACATGGCAGTTACGCTGAAACCGGCACCACATCCGAGAGGCACTTCCCTGGAGGTTCGTGATCTCTTCTACAACACCCCCGCAAGGCGCAAGTTTCTCCGGACTGAAAAAACCGAATTTGGGCACATCGAGGAGGTGATTAAGAGACAGGCGCTATCTCGACCCGACATTGGTTTTCAGCTGCGTCACAATGGCCGGTCGATACTAAATCTTGTGGCCTGCGTCGACGAGCAAAGCGTGGGTCATCGAGTTGTTGGCGTGTGTGGTCAGCCATTCATGGAGCAGGCGGTACCTGTAGAGCGTTTTGCCGGGGACCTTTCACTTCGAGGCTGGGTCGGGTTACCCACCTTCTCCCGAAGCCAAGCCGACCTGCAGTACTTCTTCGTCAATGGTCGGGTCATCCGCGACAAACTGGTCGCGCATGCTATCAAGCAGGCCTATCGGGACGTCCTTTTTCATGGCCGACATCCAGCGTTTGTCCTGTTTCTCGATCTCGACCCCGCGCGGGTAGATGTCAATGTTCACCCCACCAAGCACGAGGTCAGGTTCCGGGACGGGCGAGAAATCCATGGGTTTATTTTTAGTACGCTGAACCGTGCCTTGGCCGACGTGCGACCCGCCGCACAGGTGCTGGCCGTAGAGGACAGTGCGGCAACATCGCCATTTCCCTCGCCCCCAGAGACCGGCACCAACCCGTGGCAGGCTTCACTTTCCATGGGCCCGGGCGGAGGTACTTATCACCCTGATCAGCATTCCGCCGCTCAGGCCGCAGCCCTTGAGAAGCTCTACGCGACCCCCGCGTCAGCTGCTTCACCCAGTATCGATCGAGGCTCTTTTGGCGCGGTGAACGAGTCAGGGGGGAGTGAATTCGGTGTTGCTGATAGCGAAGAGCCGGGCAGTGATATCCCCCCGCTGGGTTTTGCGTTGGCTCAGGTCCATGGTGTCTTTATTCTCGCCCAGAATGCATTGGGCATGGTGTTGATCGACATGCACGCTGCCCACGAGCGCATCACCTACGAACGACTCAAGCAAATGCGCGATGAAACTGGAATCCGTCGCCAGCCCTTGCTCGTACCGCAGACAATTGCGGTTTCCAGCAAGGAGGTTGCGATTGCGCTTGAATTGCAGGGTTCGTTACTTGAGCTGGGTTTGATGATTGATGCGGCAGGAGAGGAACAGCTGGTGATTCGGGAGATACCCATTGCGCTCTCCGGTGGTGACGTCGAGACACTGGTGCGTAATATTTTGTCAGATCTGCTTGCTTATGGCAGTTCAGATCGCCTCGCGGCCCATATGGATGAGGTATTGTCCACCATGGCGTGCCATGGATCGATTCGGGCAAATCGTCGACTCACGTTGCCCGAAATGAATGCACTGCTGAGAGCGATGGAGGTAACCGAGCGATCGGGACAGTGTAACCACGGTCGTCCCACCTGGGTGCAGTTGACTATGGCAGAGCTCGATAAGCTATTTCTTCGGGGCCAGTAGATGATCAACCTCCCGCTGCTGTGCGTGATGGGTCCAACGGCAGCTGGCAAGACCGCGCTGGCAATAGAGCTCGCCGAGAGCTTGGGAGGTGAGCTGATTTCCGTGGATTCTGCGTTGGTTTACCGAGGTCTCTCCATCGGCGCGGCGCAACCTGATTATCCCCATCATCTGATTGACATTCGCGATCCTGTTGAACCTTACAGTGCTGCTGAATTTGCCAGTGACGCAGCAGCAACTATTGCTGATATCAGAGCCCGTGGTCGGTTACCTATTTTGGTGGGCGGAACCCTGCTTTACTTCCGGGCCTTGCTTCAGGGGTTGGACGCCATCCCCGCAACCCGCCCCGAGGTCCGTGCCGACATAGAACAAGAAGCTGCGCGATCAGGTTGGCCCGCGCTTCATGCGCAGCTTGCCAAGGTAGATCCAGTACTGGCGGCTCGCCTTCACCCCAACCACAGCCAGCGAATTGGTCGTGGGCTCGAGGTATTTCGAATGACGGGGAGACCGTTAAGCAGTTGGCAGGAAGGCAACGTTGCTGCGGCGGTAGACGGCGATGCCATTCCACTGGTCATTGCACCCCAATCGAGAGAGGTGCTCCATGCTCGGATAGCACAGCGTTTTGATGAGATGTTGTCCGACGGGTTCGTCGAGGAGGTTGAGGCGCTTTATCAGCGGGGAGATTTAACGCCTGACTTACCAGCGATTCGAGCTGTGGGCTATCGGCAACTGTGGCGGTATGTTGCCGGTGAGACCGACTTGCAGACCGCTCGAGACACGGGTCTCGCAGCGACTAGGCAATTGGCAAAGCGGCAGCTCACCGGCCTGAGGCGCTGGCCTGATGCTATTTGGCTGTTGACCGGGTCGGACCTCGGGTTGTCATCAGTTGAGACTGCCTCTGGGGGCCGCTGGCAGGGTCTCGCGGACGCTGTTAGTAGAGACATGAAAGAAGAACAGGTTTTTTCGCGACCTGACTTTAGCTTTTCACGTCAAATTGGCGAAATTTTACGGAACTTTCTCGCCAACGGAATTTACTAATATTAAAATACGCAGTCGCCAGCGGCTTGGCGGAACGGTCTTTGTCGCCTCGTTTTTTGCGACGTTTGATACCAGTAACAAGGAGTTGTCATGTCAAAAGGGCATACATTACAAGACCCTTACCTGAATGCGCTGCGAAAAGAGCGGGTTCCGGTTTCTATTTATCTCGTCAATGGCATCAAGCTGCAGGGCCAGATCGAGTCCTTCGATCAGTTTGTGGTTTTGCTGAAGAACACGGTGTCACAAATGGTGTACAAGCACGCCATTTCCACCGTTGTCCCATCGCGCAATGTGCGCATACCGATCGCATCGGAAGACGAGGGCGTCGCTGAAAGCGAGTAATTCCTCACCGACACAGCTGTTTGACCGGCACGAGGGGGGTGAAAGAACCCTCCTTGTGCAGTTGCGGCTCGATGATGGGCAACAACCGCTGGATACGCGGGAATTTGAGGAGCTGGTGATCTCTGCCGGCGGTGAGCCCGTGGGCTTTGTAACGGGCCATAGGCGCTCACCCACCGCAAAATTTTTTGTTGGAGAGGGAAAGCTTGAGGAAATTCGAGCAGCCAAAGAGGCCTCCGAGGCGGATTTGGTGGTGTTTAATCATCCTCTATCCCCAAGCCAGGAGCGAAACCTCGAGAAAGCCCTGTCCTGTCGTGTCATTGCGCGCACTGGCTTGATTCTCGATATATTTGCTCAGCGGGCGCGAACCCATGAAGGCAAGTTGCAGGTTGAGCTGGCGCAGTTGCAGCATATGAGCACGCGCTTGATTCGTGGGTGGACCCACCTTGAACGTCAGAAAGGCGGGATCGGCCTTCGCGGTCCCGGTGAAACACAGCTCGAGACCGACCGACGGTTGCTGAGAGCAAGAATTCGATCAATCGAGACTCGACTGGACAAGGTGCGTGCGCAACGGGCTCAAAGTCGTCGTGCCAGAGAGCGCGCAGAGATTCCATTGGTGTCTATTGTTGGATACACCAATGCAGGCAAATCCACCCTGTTCAATCAGGTGACCGCCTCCACGGTCTACGCTGCCGATCAACTATTTGCCACCCTTGATCCCACGCTGAGGCGGTTGGATATCGATCATCTTGGTCAAATTGTATTGGCTGATACCGTTGGCTTTATTTCCCATCTTCCCCACGCATTGGTGGATGCGTTCAAGGCCACCCTCGAAGAAACTCTCAATGCGGACCTGCTTTTGCATGTCATCGATGTGGCGGCGGAGGATCGAGATATGCTTATCGAAGAGGTGGAGAGCGTGCTCGACGAAATCGGGGCGAGCGATGTGGCTCAGCTGCGGATATTCAACAAGGTCGATCTGCTGGAGCAGGCCCCCCGGCTGGTAAGGGATGAGCAAGGCGTTCCGCAAGCGGTCTATCTGTCGGCTAGGGACGCCACGGGTCTGGATCTGTTGGAGCAGGCGCTGCGGGAGCGCCTGCAAAGCAGCATTTTCGACGGGGAGATCGAGCTTACCCCGTCACAGGGGAAGCTGCGGGCGGCGCTTTTTGCCATGGGAGCGGTGACTGCGGAGGCCTTTACCGACAGTGGCGGCAGTGTTTTGTCCATCCGGCTGCCAGAAAAAGAGTGGCAGCGGTTGCAACATCAGCACTGAATCCCCATCTCGTTAGGCGGAAGGACGCAATTTTGCTAGACTCATCGCATCAACTCATAAGGAATCTCTGATGTCTTGGAATGAACCCGGGGGTGGTAATAATCGGCCCCGCGATCCATGGGGTGGTAACGATCAGGGCCCCCCTGATCTCGATGAAGCCCTGAAAAAACTTCAACAGCGCCTAAGTGGACTCTTTGGGGGTCGCGGTAGTGGTAGTGCTGGCGGTGGCGCAGGCGGCGGTTTGTCTGGTGCGTTAATTGGTGTGGTGGCCGCAGGCGCGATTACCGTGTGGGCGCTGATGGGCTTTTATCAGCTGGACGAGCAGGAGCGTGCGATTGTGCTTCGATTCGGGGAATATGCTGGCACCATGCAGCCCGGTCTGCAGTGGAACCCGCCTGTGATCGATGAGGTCATCAAGGTCAACACCACCAAAATTCGTGCTGCTCAGGTTCGCGAGGTAATGCTCACCCAGGACGAGAACATCGTCGAAGTCACCATGTCGCTGCAGTACTTTATTGAAGACCCAGAGAAGTTCGTGCTCGAGGTTCGGGATCCCGAGGTCTCGCTACAACATGCGGCGCAGAGCGCGTTGCGACACGTCGTTGGTGACAGCACCATGGATCTTGTCTTGACCGAAGGGCGAGCGGCATTAGCAATTGATGTGAGGGATCGGTTACAGGGGTATCTCGATTCCTACGGTACCGGCATTCGCCTCAACAAAATTAACATTGATGAGTCCAAGCCCCCGGCTCAGGTACAGGGCGCCTTTGATGACGTGATTAAGGCGCGCGAAGATGAGGAGCGGGTCAAGAACGAGGCACAGTCCTACGCCAATGGTATCGTTCCCGAGGCTCGGGGTCGCGCCCAGCGAGCGCTGGAGGAGGCGACCGCTTACCGACAGCAGGTCACCGCACAAGCTGAGGGTGAGGCTTCGCGATTCACCCAGCTACTGTTGGAATACGCCAAGGCCCCTGACGTTACTCGTGAAAGGCTTTATCTCGATGCCATGCAGGACGTGATGTCGAGCACGGGTAAGGTGTTAGTCGATGTCGAGGGGGGCAACAACATGATGTATCTGCCTCTCGACAAGCTGGCTCCCTCCGGGGGAGCTAAGGCTGCCTCGGGCAGTTCCCGTTCAGGCTTGAGCGAACGTGATCTCAGAGATATCACCGAGCGCCTTAAGCAGGAGCTTCGACGAGACATTGAAATAAACGACACACGCCGAGGAGGTCGCTAATGAATCCGAAGCAGATGTGGGCAGGATTGCTTACCGCACTGGCGGTAATTTTGCTGTCGAACTCATTGTATGTCGTCAAGGAAACCGAGCGCGGCGTCCTACTCAAGTTTGGTGAAGTGGTAAATCCGGATTTAAAGCCCGGACTTCATATCAAGGTGCCTTTCGTCAACAACGTACGTCTGTTTGACGGTCGGATTCTAACCGTAGATGCCAATGCCGAACGATTTTTCACTCAGGAAAAGAAAGCCCTGATCGTTGATTCCTATGCCAAGTTCCGTGTGCTGGACACCGCAAGGTATTACACCGCGACCAATGGTGAGGAAGCCCGTGCAGCCGGCTTGCTATCCCAGCGGATTAACGACGGTTTGCGCAACGAGGTAGCAGTTCGGACCGTGCAGGAGGTTGTCTCCGGCTCCCGAGATGAAGTCATGGATTCGATTACTCAGAGGTTATCGGAGGTTGCAGCTACCGAGCTAGGTGTTGAGGTTATCGATGTTCGCGTGAAGAAAATCGATCTACCCCCCGACGTGTCGGACTCGGTGTATCGACGAATGAACGCGGAGCGGGAAAAAGAGGCTCGTGAGCTCAGATCCCAAGGCCAGGAGCTGGCCGAGGGTATTCGCGCAGCCGCAGATCGTGAGGTGACGGTCATCGAGGCGAATGCGTTTAGGGAGGCGGAAATTATCCGCGGTGAGGGTGATGCGAAAGCGACGGCAATTTACGCCGATGCCTACAACCAGGATCCGGAGTTTTACTCCTTTATCCGAAGCCTGCGCGCCTATCAGGAAACCTTTGGTGGTGGCGACATCATGGTGATTGAGCCTGATAATCAGTTTTACCAATACCTGCGCGAACCAGAAGCGGGAACGCGTAAATAAAACTGAGCAGGCCATGACCACGAACGAGCGCTGGCTGTTACCAGACGGTATTGATGAGCTGCTGCCCGAGAGGGCGGTGGCTCTTGAGACCTTGCGACGGCAGATGCTTGATCGCTGCATGGCCTCCGGCTATCAGTTCGTCATACCCCCGTTGGTGGAATTTACCGATTCTTTGCTGGTGGGATTGGGTGCTGATCTAGATTTGATGACCTGCAAGTTCGTCGATCGCTTTAGCGGGCGAACGCTGGGTGTCAGGGCGGATATGACTCCCCAGGCGGCGCGGATTGATGCCCACAGTCTTGGAGAACCAGGGGTCACCCGACTGTGCTACGCGGGGTCGACACTGCACAGTGCTTCGGAATCAATAACCTCGGGACGCTCGCCCATCCAGTTAGGGGCCGAGCTTTATGGCAGTGCATCCAGTGACGCCGATCTGGAAGTCATTGACCTGATGCTCACCCTGCTCGATTGCGCATCTCTGGCGCGTCACCACCAGCCGGTCACCCTTGATATTGGCCATGTCGGGATTTATGACGCGGTGATGGCCGCTTCAAATTTGGATCGCGCAACAGAGCGTGACGTATTCGACGCACTGCAGCGCAAGTCCCGACCTGATCTCGAGGGTATTCTGCAAGGCGTCGATAGCAAGTTGGCCGGACGTCTTCAGCTCCTCATGGATTTACACGGTAGCCCGGAAACTCTCGCTAAGGCACGGCAGGTACTGTCAGATCTTCCCGAGGCTATCGATGCTCTTGACCAAATCGACATTGTGGTTGGTCACGTCACTGCCCATCACCCCGACGTGGCTCTTTACGTCGACCTGACAGAACTCAGGGGTTTTCAGTATCACACCGGACTTGTTTTTGCCGCTTATGTTGCGGGTGTGGGCGACGCAATCGCAAAGGGTGGCCGTTACGACAACGTCGGTAGCGTGTTTGGTCGCGAGCGACCAGCAACTGGATTTACCTGCGATTTAAAAGCTCTCGCAGAACAATGCTCCTCTCAATCGGAGGCAGGCCGAGTAATATCTGTTCCGGCAAGCGGTGATGCGGCCCTCGCGGAGGCGGTCGCTGCTCTGCGTGAGGAGTGTGTCGTAATCAAAGCGCTTGATGGTGTACACGACCCTCGTTGCACCGAAGAGTTGGTTCAACAGGGAGACCAGTGGGTCTGCCAGTCACTGGTGTAGTGGAGTTTTCATGAGTAAGAACGTCGTTGTTCTGGGCACCCAATGGGGTGATGAGGGCAAGGGAAAGATTGTTGACTTACTAACCGAGCAAGCGACGGCGGTGGTTCGATTTCAAGGGGGGCACAACGCGGGCCACACACTGGTTATTGGTGGCGAGAAAACTGTGCTGCACGTTATCCCCTCTGGCGTATTACGCGATGGTGTTCAGTGCCTCATTGGCAATGGCGTGGTGTTGTCCCCCGAGGCGTTACTCAAAGAAATTCATGAGCTGGAAGCTCGCTCCGTACCTGTCAGGGAGCGACTGGTTATCTCTGCTGCCTGTCCACTCATTTTGCCGTATCACGTTGCTCTCGATCAGGCGAGGGAGCAACGCAGGGGCGAGCAAAAGATCGGCACCACAGGTCGAGGCATTGGGCCGGCCTATGAGGACAAGGTGGCGCGACGGGGTCTCCGCCTGGGTGATCTCCGAAATCCTCAGCGATTTGAGGGGATTCTGCGTGAGGTGCTGGACTACCATAATCACGGGCTGGTTCATTATTACGGCGCAGCCGCGCTTGATGCCAATGAAGTGTTCGATCAAGCGATGCAAGAGGGTGAGCAGCTGCTGCCCATGATGGGAGATGTCACCGCCATTTTGCACGAGCATCGACAGACTAATGCGCGAATCCTGTTTGAGGGGGCGCAGGGTTCTCTGCTGGATATTGATCATGGCACCTACCCTTTTGTCACCAGCTCCAACACCACCGCGGGTGGGACCGCGACTGGTTCGGGATTTGGACCTCTTTATCTCGACTACGTGCTCGGTATTACCAAGGCGTACACCACCCGAGTGGGCTCAGGCCCGTTCCCTACAGAGCTTTTTGATGATGTGGGTGCGCGGCTGGCAGAGCGTGGCCACGAGTTCGGGGCGACCACCGGCCGACCCCGCCGCTGTGGCTGGTTCGACGCTGTAGCGCTGCGCACGGCCGTCAACATTAATTCCATTTCCGGTCTTTGTCTGACCAAGCTGGATGTGTTGGATGGGCTTGAGGAGATCTCGGTTTGCGTTGCCTATCAGGATAAAAGCGGAGATACGGCGACCAATCCCATCGATGCCGTCGACTACGAGCACTTGCATCCAGTCTATGAAACGCTCCCTGGCTGGTCCGAGTCCACGGTAGGTCTCAAGCGGATGGAAGATCTACCCGCGAACGCGTTGGCCTATATCGAACGGCTGCAATCTCTGGTGGGTGCGCCTATCGATATTGTGTCGACGGGCCCGGACAGAGAAGAGACGATTGTGTTGCGTAATCCCTTTGATTGAGTAGCGTGCTGACCCTAACGAAAATACTTTCCCTGTTGGTCTATCCCCTCTCGCTGGGACTGTTGTTTTTGCTGATCTCTTTACTTGCCGGAATGGTGGGTCGACGGGGATTCAGCTGGTTGATGGCTCTAATGGGGTTCCTGGTTATCTACATTCCCGCCACCCTGTTTGGTTCCAATGCTCTGGTAGCACCCCTTGAAGCCAGACATCCTGCATTTTCACCGGAAGAACTCCCCGAGGCTGATGCCATTGTTTTATTGGGGGGTGCAAGTGATGGAGAATCCCGTTTTGGTCGAGGAGGGGATTTAAATAACGGCGCTGACCGGCTTACTACGGCCGCCGAACTATACTTTGCGGGCAAAGCGCCAGTCATTGTCGTTTCAGGGGGTGCAGCGCCCGGACGCATTCCGGAGGCGGAATTACTGGCCCAAATTCTAAAGGGGCTGCAGGTACCCGATACCGCCATTCTGTTGGAGTCCAATAGCAGAACCACCTATGACAATGCTGTGATGTCGGGTGATCTGCTAAACAACGCCGGCTACAACCACATCCTGCTGGTCACCAGCGGGATGCATATGAGGCGGGCGATGACGCTCTTTCAGAATCAGGGACTACAGGTCACCGCGGCAGCAACCGACCACCAGACCCCCAAGTTTGAGGATTCATTGGTGCCCGGTTGGCTACCCACCTATTACCGGCTGGCCCGATCCTCCCGGGCAATCCATGAGAGGGTGGGCTATTTCGTCTATGACCTGACGGGTAAGCTGTAGCCAGCTAGGATCACACAAACTGCATCTTTACGTCGCTGTAGTTGTAGCCGGTCCAGCGCTTGAAGGCGCGGTAAAAACTGTTCACCTCCGCGTAGCCGAGATCCCAGGCCAGAGTTTTACCCGGCAGCCAGCCTTGCCCCAGTTGCTTCTCACAGCGGTATTGTCGGACACAGTCCAACAGTTCCTGATAACAGACGCTATCAGCGCGAAGTCGCCGCCTCAGGGTTGTGGGGCTGATGCGGAGTTCGTCTGCAATGGTGTCCGAGCGAAGTCGACTCAGATCGCCTGCCAATAACAGTTGGATAACTTTAAGCGTCGTTCTTGAAAATGTTTGTGCAGAACGCCGTGTGGCGTGTGTAATTTGCTCGTAGTCGAAATCCTCTGCAGGAGGATGAATTGACAATCTGTGGCTGTTATCTGCAGCTGAAAGTCGGTTTTGCTCAGCGTCGGTCTTCGGAGGGTGATTGTCTGATGGATTCTTGAGCTGATGGGTCAACCCACCTGCTTTCCTATGATTCCGGTGATTACTGGTTCTATGTATTGAGACTGGGCACATGATTCACGTCCTTGTGTGTGGTTGCTGAGTGCACGGTGTATTGGTTTAGCCCGTGCGATGTGGTCCGCCATCCTTGGCTTCCAACTATCAGATTACGCCTTCTGCCAAAAAATGCCAGCCAGTTATTGAGCCGCGCACTTTTTTGATGAAATTCTAAGAGGCGCTGACGCCAACGGGAAGCGCGCTGGTTGGCACCGGGCAGTCAATGACCGCGGCAATGGCCTTAATCAGCGTGAGTTCGCGTCCCGAGATGTGGTCGTCAGATGCCGCTACGGCAGCCATTGCTTTCAGAATGGTGACCTTTAGCAGCGGATAACACTGGGCAAGCTCTTGAACAGCCTTACTAAACTCGGTAACACCAAGAGCATCCGACGGTTTCATGCTGAGATTCATCTCTAGGATGGCAGCCCCTCTCGCGAGCGCTTTTTCTGGTGGTTCGCTACCGAGAAGAGCCAGTGTGCCCAGCGCGGTTTCAAGCGCATCGCTTACCTTGTTTAAAACGGAAAATCTGGCGCGGTAAGACCTTGTGTTGAGAAACTGGGGGTCAAGGTAATGGCGCACGAGCTGATATAGACACCATTCGCCCAGATCAATGCGGCCATCAGCACGGGTAAACTGTAACAGCAGGATTTTGAAGCTGTCGTACTGAGCAGGGGATAGGGTCTTCAGCGCCGGCAAACAGAGCTCTATCAGCGCGAGCCGATGTTCGCTTGATATCGAGGTGAGCTGATCGCAATGCCTCAGGATAATATCTTCAAGCCCTCTGATCTCCGCCTTCTGTACGAAGGCCATCTGATCGCCCGATCCATCAGGATGCCATAGCAGCGCGAGTAGCAGGCCCATAGCACCCAAAGGGTCTCTCGCCTCTTCGATGACTGCGCTTGGTAGACCTTCTGGGGGGGGCGCGGAACTTGGTGCGCCCCCGTCTGAGTCTGGTTGATTGAGCTGATCGCTACTGTCCACGGAGGCGACGGAGAAACCTGAGGCTGCTAACAGACCTGCGGCTGCAAAGGCTCGTGCAGACTGAGTCTCACCCGATTCCTCATCGAACGTGGGGCGCGTGCCCCCAGCACCACCCTTGCGCTCGATAAATTGCCCATCCCAATCCGGATCTACCCGACGGATGCGATCTTCCAGTTTCGGGTGCGTGGCAAACATGAGCCAGAGCGCGTGCTTTACCTGCCCAAAAAAGAGGTGTGAGAGCTCTTCCGCTCGGGCGCTTTCGACCAGCATTCCGGGGGTATACCCGCCGATGACCTTGAGGGCATTGCCTATCCCATCGGGGTTGCGGGTGAACTGGACCGAGGATGCGTCGGCCAAATATTCCTTCTGCTTTGAAATGGCAGATTTGATTAACCCGGCCATCAAGCCACCAAGGAGGCCGAGTACATAGAGGCCGAGACCGAGCATCAGCAGCGCCGCACGGCCATCATTCTTACTGTTCGACGAGCGATAACGCCGCCGACTGGTTGATCTGAGCAGAATCGCGCCAACATCGCCAATAAAGGTGATACCCCTAAGCATTGCTGCGAGGCGCAGGCTGAGCCGCATGTCGCCGTTGAGGATGTGGCTGAACTCATGGCCAATTACTCCCTGAAGTTCATCACGGTTCAAGTACTCCATGGCGCCTCGCGTGACCGCCACAACCGCATCCGCTGGAGACACGCCCGCAGCAAAAGCGTTGATGCCACGTTCGTCATTTAATACATACAGAGGCGGTACCGGCATATTAGAAGCCAGAGCAATTTCCTGAACGATATTTTGCGCACGGCGTTCGATTGGATCTGTTGTGGCTGATGGGACAAGCTCGGCGCCCAAGGCTTCAGCGACATTGCGTCCCCCCTGTGAAAATCGCACCAGGTTGTAAAACACCACCAAGCCAATAACCAGCGTGATGCTCGCACTGACACTGAGGATAATATCCAGTGCCGAAAGCGTCGGGACGCCATCAACCAGCCCGACAGTCTCGGGAAACAAAAAGACGATGACGAATCCGTTCGTGAGCAGAACAAGCGCGAGCACTGCCACTATAAACAGGAAAGTTAGAAGCCGACTATTGCGCCTCGCAACGTCCTGCTCGCGAAAAAAATCCATCCTTCTTTGGCTTTACTGAAAGCTGATTGAGGGCGCCGCCTGAATCGATTCACTGTCATCAAACTCGAGAAGCTCGGCGTCGACCTGATGACCAAAGAAGTTTGCAATCACTACATTTGGAAAACTTTGGCGATAGGTGTTGTAGTTCATCACCGCGTCATTGAACCCCTGCCGCGCAAACGCCACCTTGTTCTCTGTCGAGGTTAGCTCTTCCGATAACTGTTGCATGTTGGCACTGGCCTTTAGGTCCGGATAGGCCTCCATGACCACATTGAGTTTGCCCAATGCACTGCCCAGCGCGCCCTCAGCCCCGGACAGTTGTTTGATGGACCCGGCATCGATACCGCTTTGGGCTGCGGCCTGTAATGCCGTTGCCGCCTCGTTGCGAGCGGCGATGACCGCCTCAAGGGTTTCCCGCTCATGAGCGAGGTAGCCTTTGGCAGTTTCGACCAAATTAGGAATTAGGTCGTAGCGCCGCTTGAGCTGCACTTCAATTTGCGCGAACCCATTTTTGAATCGGTTCTTGAGCGCCACAAGCTGGTTGTAGATCGCGACTGCCCAGATAACGACAATGACGATTGTGGAAAAAAAGACGATCGCACCTGTACTCATTACACCTCTCCCCCTGCGCGTAGATCACAAGCATAGCGTGAGGGTGCCGCGGATGCACGGTTGCCATGATAGGTCGCGTCCAAACATGAGATGAAGCCCTCGTAAGGCGCGTTCTGGCAGGCTATGGCCTAGGTATAAGCCGGAATAGAGCAGATAGTCTGTTTATTGAGCTGGCAGGCGCTGACTAAACCAGTTGTGAAAATGCTGGGTCGGGATATCCAGAACCGGCGAGAACACACCTCCGGAAAATCCGGGGGAAGCCCGTCCTCGCTGCATACCCTCGACCACCGAAACATCCTCGGCAAAAACGATGCTCCAGGCCTCGAGAAGATTCCGTCGTCGTTCTGCGTACGCCTCACCCAGTGCGGCTTCGCCTGCATACATGAGTTGCAGACGCTCCCGGGTTTTATTGGCGGCCTCGGGCAGCAGGATGATGGCGAAAAAATGATCTGCCTGAATGCCCAGCAGCACGTTGGGATAAAGAGAAAGGTATTCGCCCGTTTTTATCTGCGTTTGCGACCACGCCGGAAAGGCGGGAAGGGGCGCTTGATTACCCCGAGTCAAGTCGTAGGTTCTCGTGCCCTGTCCTGACGCGAGCGGCTCGACGACCAAATTGTAGTGGTTGCTCAGGGGTGAGTAGGTATTCAAGTCGGGATGGATAAAGGGTAGGTGATAGGCCTCGCAGTAATTTTCAATGGCGAGCTTGTAGTTGCTCTCAACAGTTAGTTCGAGGCGACCCGACTCAGAGTCCGCAGCCAGTAGCTGATCGAACTCAGGCCCCGCGAGAGCCTGCCATCGATCAAGCATGGGCTGTAAATGATGAGCAAGCGCCGGTGCATCTCCCGACAGATTGATGAAAACGATACCCATGGATTCCTCACAGCGCACCTCTTTGAGACCGTGGTCGAGGCAGTCAAAGCCGGGCACTTCATGCACGCCCATACCGCCAATATTGGGTGTGGTCTTAAGCTGGCCACCAAGATCATAGCCCCAGCGGTGGTAGGGGCAGCGAATCATGACGCCGTTGTTGCCTGGTTCAACCACCAATTGCATACCCCGATGGCTGCAGACGTTATGGAACACGCGAATGTGGCTGCCTTCATCTCGCAGCATGAGCAGGGGTAAGCCCATGAAGGAAACGGGCGTAGTGTCGCCAACATTGGGTATGTCACAAGAGAAGCCAAGGCCGGCCCAGGTCGTCGCCACCACGTGGTCACGCTCGCGATTCCAATGGGATTCTTCGGTGTACCAGGCATTGGCCAATCCCTGACTTGAGAGGGTCATTGACCCCTCCTTGGCTTCCGTTGCTACAGAGATGGGTTTGTTCATGATGCTTAGCTCCAGGGAAAGGGGCTGTTTGATACGGGGTGCAGGTCGCCCTCTTCATATCGAGAGAATCTGAAGGGCTTGAGTAATTCGGGCGCGTCACCACAAATGGCTTGAGCCACCAGCGCGCCGACCCCGATCATTTTGTATCCGTGGTTGGAATCGGCGATGACGAAGCAGTTCTCTCTCATCGTGTCGAAAACCGGGAAGCTATCGGGGGTAAAGGCGCCGATGCCACCCGAGGGCTCTTTTTTAAATTGGGGGATCGTGCCTGAAAATCGGGACTGGCAATGGGCCAGTGCGGATACCCACATATCGGAAAACTCCGGTCCGACGATGAACTCGGGCGACGCGGGACCATAAGGATCGACGGCGACATCATCGGCAGGTTTGTCGATGATGAAAGGCGCGGCACCCCCCTGAACGCCACCAAAGTAAAAGTCGGGCTTGTAATAGATACCCCACATCTCGTCGGTAATGAGTCGTCCATCCTCATCTGAGTAAAGCGGTGCATCGGTGTCGACGTGAATGACGGGAGGCATTGTCCCGTCGTTGGTGACCTGCAGCTTGGGGTCGACGCCCAGCGTACCTTCTTGCAGAGACCAATAGGTCCACATGGGGATGCCTTCACTAATCTCGCCAGTGGCGGGGTTTCGAATCCCGATCTCCATCGGCAGTTCTAGCATGGACCACAAATGGCGCACCCATGGGCCTGCAGCCACGACGCAGTAGTCGCAGCCGATCGTGCCCTTGTCGGTCTCCATAGCGGTAATTGCCTCCGTATTGTCACTGACAAAGCCGGTGACACAGATGCCCGACAGGATGCGAACCCCCAGCGCTTCCACTTTGCCGGCGAGCCCGACCATTGCGCGGGAGTTATTGGCGTAGCCGCCAGGTTTTTCGTGAAGCACCGAGGTAATACCTTCCGCGCGCCAGTCCAAGAAAAGGCTCTTCATGTAGCGGGTGCAGTCCTCGGCACCCTCTACAAAAGTAGAGTCATAGCCAATGGCTTGTTGCTGCTGATAAATGCTGGCGACGTCTTCATGCATCGATTCGCAGCTAATCTGCATATAGCCTACGGGGTGATAGCTGTAGGTATCGGGATCGCTCTCCCATATTTTCACCGAGTGGGCCATGAGTTCCCGCATGGCGGGTTGGTAGTAGTTGTTTCGTATTACCCCACAGGCGATTCCCGTAGCGCCGGCACAAAGTCCGGATTTATCCACGATGAGAATGTCCTTCCCGGATCCTGTGCCGCGGCTGGTGAGCTCTTGAGCCAGATGAAAGGCGGTGCTCAGGCCATGAATTCCAGCACCGATAATGACGTATTTGGCGTGAGAGGGGATGGCCATAAACATCACTCATTATTGTTAACCGCGCGAGTGTGGCGCCAAAGGCGACGGGGCGCAATAGCTGATCACAATGGGCCTAGATGTGGGTCTCGCCGACCTCAGTGGGCTCGTTTACTGAGTCACTGCAGAGGGCTTTTTTGTGTCCTTGTGTAGCCGCCAGCACGGTGCGATTACAGGTTTAACGCATCCCACTGCAGTTCAGCCGCCGCCTTGATGCGCTCCGCATCGGGGGGCAGGAGAAAGCCGCGCTCGACCGCTTGATCGGTGGGTTCGCTCACTGCCGACACGTAGCCCGCTTTATCCACATACAGGCTCGCCATCGTGGCGGCGTCAAACAGCGTAGTAGTTCCCGAGAGCCGGCAACCTGCTCCGCCATCGTTTAACTCCCCTGACAGTCTCGCCGCGGGAGCATCAACATAAGGAGTGCGCAAACCTCCAAGCACGTTGCCATAGTCGTCGTACTGGTAGTCAGAGTTATCATCGAGGGTTGCCAGCCGGTCGGCTTCACCTGCGGGCGACCCGTCTCGAACCCAAACCTCGAGTGCCTCGAGTGCCGCCATGTAGACCCACGGGTAGGCCCCTGAATTCAGGGGTTTATCGCACTCGGAAAAACCGAGGATAGAGCTGTTTTCAACCACAACGGCGTAACTGGGATCAGCGCCGGTATCGTTGCGACCGGTCACCAGTTGATAGTTATCGTTATGGGCAATGCCGGTGACTTCCCAAAGGCGGAAGTAGTCGCTATCTGGCTGTCGCTCATCAACTGCGCCCAGAGGAATCACGTCGGTTTCGGCTTGTAGATTGATCACGGGAAACGGAATGTCATCGCGAAATGTGACGGATTCGGGAGCGGGGATCTCTGCCAGAGGCTCCTGCGAGAGAGGCTGGCTGCTGTCGTAGCGACTGTCTACCAAAAACGCGTCGTAGGCACCATAAAGTGGCTGCACGGCGTTGATATAGGTGAGCAATCGTGATGCCGATTGCGACTCTCCTCCGGCAATCAAAATCCTGGCCTCAAGTCCGCCCATGATCCCCTCGGGGCTGGTGTCGCGAACCGCTGCCGATACCTGAGTGAAGATGTCATAAGAGAAGGAATCCCCGGGGTGCACCAGTGACTCGTATCGGACGGGGTTGGCATCTTTTAGCGCGAGCGGCAAGGGTGGGTTTTCGACCCCCTCGATTCCGATACGCTGGGCAGACACATTGACCCAGGCATGACCGTCTCGCAGGGCTTCGACGTGGCCTACGCCCCAGCCAACTGGCACGTCAAAACCCTGGGTGACGTTGAGCCACTCCACGAGGACGGTCCCGCTGAAGTCTTCGGCATTTGCGGGTCTATACACGACCACACGGGTTTTATAGTCAGCGTCCTCGGCCGGCTCAGCCTCCCATAGGCCGTCGGTGCCTAATTCATTGAGATTGGTAAAGGAAGTAGCCGTCCCCGACAGAAAGAATTCCTCTTGAACAAACCCCGCATCCTCCAAACTGAAGAAGGTGCTAAGTAGAGCGATGTCGCCTTCATCCGGGGGCAGTTCAACCGTGGGCAACGCGACGTCTAGATACGTGGGCTCCGGGGGCGGCTCAGCCACGGGCGGGGCTGGCGGAGCAGGGCTGTCGTTGCTGCTACTGCAGGCGACTAGCAAGCCCGTTGTGAACGCTATTAAAAGAAGGAAGGGTTGCTTATTAGACATGCTTTATAGACCTTAATTTTGTTATCGGTCTAGGGTGACACAGCAAAAACCAAAGGGCGAACTAGTTTACGTCCCAGGGTGGACAAGATCGATGCACTCAGACGTTTCCTGTGGCTGACACGATCACGCAAGCGCCTCTGGCTCGGAGCCGGAATAGTCCTCTTGGTGTGTCGAAGCTCGAGGCCGATGTCCCTAGATTGGTTGTTCGATAGGTGAGGATGATGGTGCCCAGGAGAAGCACTAGACTGCATATAAAACCCTTTATTTAAGCCATTTATATCAAGCGTTTCAGGGTAATTATTATTTTTTTGGTAAAAATGTGGTCACTTTTGTGGTCACTTTTGTGGTCACTTTGGTTTCTTTATGGCCCACCCCCAATTCATAGGCCGGGGGGGGTAAAAGTCTTCTGCTGATACCAGTGATACTGCTGAGATACTTAAAGGCTGGATTTGAAAAAAGGGGGCGGCTGGCGGCAGATCGGGTTTTTGCATGTGGGCGTTGTTACGGAGTTGCTGGGACACGGTCTGTTGCCGCGTGTCATATCGGGTTCTAGCGCGGGTTCGATTGTGGCCGCAGTGCTCGGTGCTTACACTGATGAGGAGATGCAGGGTCTCGATTTCATCGCCATGCTTGAGTCTGGAGGCAACTCCGGGCGAGGTGCTCCGGGTGGGTTTCTTGCTCACCCAGCCGCAACTCCCACGCCTGCTCCGCCCAGGCCCCCTGATCCAAGAGCGCCGAGATAGAGGCAGGGGTTCCTTCGAGCGCTTCTG
>Ga0181573_10000144_pt1 | contig 70629 bp, 51 predicted proteins | sample 101ome_25_FD_148643 | JGI IMG/M metagenome (GOLD analysis project Ga0181573, IMG submission 148643) | Coastal salt marsh microbial communities from the Groves Creek Marsh, Skidaway Island, Georgia - 101409BT metaG (spades assembly) | ecosystem: Environmental > Aquatic > Marine > Intertidal zone...
TGCGACCGAATCGCTCCTTCACCGTGTGTCCCAGATACCCGACAATCTCCACCTCCACATCCCTTTCGGCGCCCGCATTCGCCGTCAACCTTTGACACAAACGCATCGCGAAATGCTCGTAATACGCAGGAACCCCAGGGTTCCCCGGAATCACGAACACTTTCATAGTCGAGCGCGTCGCCGTCGAGTCCGAAGTCGACGCGGCGTCGTCCGAAAGCCGACGAGCTCCGTTCCCGCGCACTCGAATCACCTCGTACTCGCATCCCGAAAGCGCTCGACTCGCTCGTGGCACATCCTTCGAGTTCGTTTTCCGTTCCACCGCCAATTCTTCGCGCGCGTCGTCGTCGTCGTCGTCACCCGAACAAGATTCCGCTGCCGCTGCGCGTCGTTGGTCGCGCTGCACTCCAGCGGTGCGTCGCGTGGTGCGAAATCCGAAATCAACCGCGCGTCCCGACGGCGCGTCGCGTCGAGCGCGTACACTCCTCCTCGTCATCGTCGTCGCCTCGATCGCGCGACCACCACCCGTTCGTAATCCTCGCATGCTCGACGACGCGCGTCGTCGTCGCGTTGTCAAGGCGAACGATGAAGGAATCGAGGGCTTAGACGTAGAGGGTTAGGGTTTGGAATGTCCTCGTACTTACGAGGTTTTAGGCTTATCTGCGACGCACACGCACAAACGCACGCACGCACGCGTCTGACTCGGTCGTCGACGGCAGTGCGCGACGAGCGCCGGTCCGGTCGGTTTCATCGCGCGAGTGGCGTTCGCGTACCGCGACGAGAAACGAACCGACGGCGACCGCTGATCCACGTCGTGTGTCCGACTCCAATCCTCGACGGAATCCTCGCGCGTCATCCTCCTCGACGCGTCGCCCGACGCGTTCTGAGCTCTCTCGGGCGCGCTGCAGCGCACGACGCATGCCCGCCGCACGCGAGCCGCGCGCCGACCGCGCCGACCGCGCGCCGACCGCGCCGACCGCGACGCGCGTCGTCGCGCGCGAGGATTACGTCGTCGTCGACCTCCCGCTCGAGCTCAACGACCTCCCTGGCGATGCGCTCAAATTCTCGAGTCTCGACACCGACCGTCCGAGGCTTCGCACCATCGACGGCGCGCGGTACGTCGGTCGATACGAGCTCACCGTGGGCGAACAGCTCATCGTCGGGTTCGCGAACGAGCGAGACGTGGACGCGCGCGTGTTGGCGACGACGGAGAGACGTTTACGATTCACGCCCGAGTGAATGATTCGATTTCGGTTTCGGGCGCTCGCGCGCGAGCACCGTGTACGATGAATAGCCTAGCCCCCGTCGCGGTTGTAATCTAGCGGTAGTATTCAGTAGCGTCGCTCCCCGCGCCCCGATCGTCGTCGTCGTCGTCCCGCGCCTTTGGTCGCGCCCACATCCGTCCTCGGTATCGGTCAACGCGGCGGCCGCGAGCCAACCTCCGGCAGACCCCCGCGCGCGCGACGCTCATGTCGAAACCGAGCGCGTCGAGCGGTGACACCACCGTCGACGGTCCGAGCGATGGGTTCAAACAGTTCGTCGAGCTTCAGGCCAAGTACGCCGAGGCGACGAGCGCGATGAAGAATCTCAGGCAGTCGGTGCAACAGCGCGAACACGATCGACAGCGCGCGCGCCTGACGAAGAAGGAGATGGAGACCATCGACGCGGACGTGCGATTGTTTAAAGCCATGGGTCGGTCGTTCGTGCTCGAGAGCAAGGCGACGCTGGTGGAGGGACTGGACGCGACGAGCGCGAGCGCGACGGAGGAGATCGAAAAGGCGATGCAACAGAGGGAGTATTTGAGCAAGAAGCTGAGCGACGTGGAGACGAATCTGCGCGAGTTGATGCAAGGAAACGATGTATTGGCGAAGGAATTGCAAGAGCGGGGGGTGATTTGATCGAGATTGGGCGGCGATGACTCGTAGACGTAGATTGTAACGAGAGAGAGCGCAAAGAGCGTATCCCTAGACGGAGACCGTCGATGGCTGCGTCGGCGCGCGAGGCGGCGCGACGACGTTGTCGTCGATGTCGTCTTCTGGTTTCCAAATGATGTGTCCGAACGGCGAACGGCGACGTTGGCGACGGAGTTTCATGACCACCGCCAAGAGGCACACCGAGCTGACGAGCGAAAACGTGACGGCCAAAGCTGCGGTGACCGTTTTTTCGCTGACTCGCCTGCCCGGTATCGTCGTGCCGATGACATCGCACGCATCGCCGCTAAAACTCTTCTCGCACTCACACAGTAACGCATCCTCGCGCTCGACGCATACGCCGCTCGATGAGCAGTTTGACGTGAACATTTCGTTCATTCCAGGACACCTCGACGTCGTACAATTCGTTTCCACAGACGTAAATCCAGGCGTGCATCGTTGGCATTTCGCCACTGGGCGACATTCGTACGCTTCGGCGAGCACGCGCACGTTCCCGTCGAACATCGCCGAGAGCAGACGATTGCCCTGCAGGAGAGGTAAAACAATCGTCGGGATCAAAATCGATTCTGGGTCGTGAGCACCGACCCAGTTTACGGCGGCGAGCGGTTCAAATTCCGTATCGATGATTATCGTTGCGATAGCGCCCGCTTTCTGACACGCGAGCGTCTTCTGAGAGAAAAAACACGTCCCTCGCGTGACGACGCAAACCTTGCCTCGAAGCTGTGCGGCGTTCAGTAGAGTGCCACACGCTTCATGATCAAACCCGCGTTCTGTGCGGTTCACTTTGAACTGCGTCTCCAATCGAGACGGTTTTGAAGTCAACGTTGCGTTCTTTAGACGATCAACCGTAAACCAACCTTCGGAAAAATCACCTAAAAACTTGCGCGCGTCGTCCGCTAAGAGAAAAAAGTCTTCGTCGGTGAATCTGGGCTTCGACACGGCGGCGACGGCTTCTCCGAGAATCGGACCCACGCCTCGTCTCTCAGCACCTCGCGCGCGGGGATGACCGCTTCCGAGATAACACGATGTCGTGTCGTTCCCGCACGACGCGTAATCCGGCTCGGCAACGAACGGTGCTCGAAGCGTGTACACGGATCCGTTTGAGAAGACGGACATCGACACCGCCCCGTCGTCCGATTCGCAGCCGTTAAAGTACGCAAACTCCGCTGAACGTGATCCGAACAGATTGTGTGTGATTTCAAACCCCGGTGCGAGCGATCCGTACACGACGATGACTTGTAAGTACCACGTTCCGGGTTTAATCGCCGTCACGTCGAGATTCGCGGCGTCCTCGTAGGCGAACATCTCCCACGCGTACGTATCGTTCCATTCGTTCGGTCTGTACGCCCCGAACACGCCCGCATCGTCCATAGCGCCGAGGTGCAACACGAACCGTAACTCTGCCCCGTACACGGACGGCGCCGTCGCCCACGCACCATCCGTCGCCGCCGTCTCCCGAGCGCCGCCGTCGACGTCGACGTCGTCGGCGAGCCGAAACGAAATTTCCAAATCTTGCGGTTCACACGTCACCTCGAATCGAAACAATGTGTACGTGCCCTCATCCATAGCCTCGCCGATGTATTTCGTCGTCATGCCGTCGACGAGGTCGATCGGCATCGCTCGAGTCGTCGTCGCTGTGTGTTCGTAACCACAAAGAAACCAAAAATGTCAGTCCTTTCGCCTCGCGCGCGTTCGCGACGCTCGACGCGACGCACCCGCGCACAGACCCGCGAGAACGAAGGCAAGAATTTTCATCGTCATCGCCGCGGTTCGCGAAACGCGGCGTGCGCGTGCGTCGGCGTGTGACACGTCGACGTCACCGGCTCTCGGTCCGAGGTGGAGGTAGAAATATACATTCACACTGTTTACTCATATAGGTTGCGCCTGTGGTTCGAATGGCAATCCTCGAGACGACGCCACTCGACGTCGCTCGTCGTGCGCGCGACGATGACGTTGAACGGGAGCTCGCATTCTGGCGTCCTTCGACAGTTCGACGCGCGTCGCGCCGACGACGCGCGCACGAGTGCTGAGGTCGTGCGACCGAACTTTAGGTGCGTCGTCGAAATCGCGAATTGGTGTTGTCGAAAAGACGCGCGCTGGGCGGGGTGGCTCGACGGTGAGGGCGTCGACGGGAGGTCGACGGCGGGGATTTCGGCGTCGTCGTCGCGTTCGCGCGCGTTCGAAGGGGGGGACGTCGCGCGCGGTGCGGACGCGCGGTGGACGCGACGGCGACGGGCGGATCTTTCGTTGTGCGCCGGCGACGCCGAGGGCGATGGGTGCGACATCGCGCGCGCAAACCCGATGCGTTCGAGCTCGATGGACTGACGATTCGTATCCCGACGTCGTTCACGCGCAGCGGCGTTTGGGAGACGGAACTCACGGAGAATGCGGAGAATTTCGTTCGAGTCGCGGGCGTGACGTTGAAAAATCGGCTCGCCGGTCGCGTGGATTTGAAAGAGTTGAGACACATCGTGCACGATGACACCAAGCTCGAAGACACGCTGGTGACTGGTAGCGTGGCGACGACGAACGTGAGTACGACCGATGCGTGGACGGAGATTGTGAACAACGACGGGTCCACCATGCGAGTGCGAGCCAAGTGGGACGCCGACGTGTGGGTGGAGGTTGACGATTGTTTGCTCATGGAGACCAGACGATGGATGGAGAAGACGTCCATGATCGTCGCGAGGACCGTGACTGGTCGCGACGGCACGCTCGTCACGATGAAGCAGTTTTTCAGAAGATACGTCAAGGTGGCAAACATCGCGGCGCCGGTGCCGGCGCTCGACGCGGCGAAAAAGAAAGCCACGCCGGCGCTTCCTAGTTCGAGGAATAAACTCTCAGACGACGACAAAATGAGCGATGATGCGAGCGCGTTCGAACAAGCGATCGATTTCGGTTCGAAAATGTTTGCTGGCCTCGGTTTCGGTACCAACGCGACGCAAACGAAAGATCAAGCCACCATCGCGGACATTGTCAAAATGTTTAAATTACCCGCCGAGACAGAATGTTTATCGTCATTCGAGTGTTCTATCATCACGCCGTCGACGTCTCCGTCGGCGCGCGCCGCGAAAGGCGACAAGGGCGTCATGTACGTCTTAAAGTACGCGTTCGCGTTCGTCGGTTCCGATCAATCCAAGCGCCTGACGTGGTTCACCGACGCCATGGCTGTCCAAGAGCTCGTCGTTGAGGGTTTGAACGGCATGGAGTTGGACACCGCGGACGGGTCGAAGATTAAAATTTACTGCATGAAAGGACGCGACGATGTATTCGACAGCATGATCGCGATGCTTGAGGCGATGCCCATGAGCGACGAACCGACGCCGGCGATGGACGCGGTGGCCAACGGCCCAGCGCTCAAAATTGGTTTCCAACCTGAATCGTACGTCTTCTTGCACCTCATCGACGTCTCTGTCGAAGGCTCCGCGGCCAAGATGGCGGGCACGCCCGTGACGACGGTCTCTGTCGGTGAGACGAAGAACAAGGTGCACTCGATGTCGCCAGTACCCACCGGTTTCGGCGGCGTGTGCTCAAACATCGGCCAAACGGTGGCCATCTCGTTGGCGTCCATGCACGAATTCGACGGCGAACACGTGTCGTTTCTCGTGCAAGACGACGCAGGCGAACATGTCGGGGAGGCGATGCTCCCGATCGCGTCGTTACCGCGAGATGTCAAGGGTCGCGCTGAGGTGCTCGCTTCGCCGTTCGCTGTGCATCTTAGCGTTCCGCGAGTGAAATTGGAACCCGGCGTGGAGGGTTTGCGCACGAAACCCGTGTCAAAGAACGCCGCGCGGGGCGTAGGAGTGATCAACGTCGCAGCCTGGATCGGGACGTCATCCGAGGCGGCGGGTCTAGGGATTAGAAAAGAGTCGGACGAAGGCGTCATCGCCACCAAGGCAACGGTTCGCGTCACTCCGGCGTCGTGTTCCGTCACCGTCATCGCGCGTTTCGTGCGCGGTCTCAGATTCACCGACGGCGAATCGATTCGATGCGTCATCACGTATGGATCGCAACAGGCCGAGACGAGCGCGACGAGCTTTAGCGTGACGGAGGACATGCCGTTTTCGTTCGGCGAGGCGACGTTCAACACCGAGGCGCCGTGCGCGGGAACCGTTCGTTTAGATGTCGTCACCACCGAGAGCGAAACGTTACTCGGTATGACGGAGATTGAGGTGTCCGAACTTCGACGAAGATACACCGATCTCAACGGAAACGTCAGCGATCCGCCAGCTGGTCGATATTACAAGCTCTCGTCCGGCGTCGAGGGCGACGACGAGGACGCGGGTTTCGTGTTTTTACAGGCGTACGTCGATCCTGCCATCACGTACTCGCAACAACAAAAACCGCTGCTCGGTGAACTCTCGGTGCGCGTGTTGAAACTGAACGGCCTCGGTCAAGGCATCGCCCCGGCGTTGATCGCCAACGTCGGCGACGCGTGGGCGCTCTTGCCGGGATTCGGCGGCGGCGGACCGTCTGGGTGGCGACGAGAGGTGCGCGCCGCCGTGCGAGACGCCTCGGACGTGTGCACGCTCGTCATCTACAACCGCAACAACCCGGAAGACATTCTCGGTAAAATTAAGTTTTCGCCCTTCACGCTGCCCGAACACGGTCGGGCTATCGTGAGCACCGTGCCTTTGACCACCAAGGACGTCTTTGGCTCTGGAACGGAGAACGGTGAGGCGACACTGCGTCTGCAGTTTAAGCAAACCGTCAGTAACGTCGGTTTATTCTTCAACTACTGCACGCCCTCGCTCCCGCTCAACGCCTACCGCTTCGGCAATATGGATGAGTTCTCAAGAGACCTCGACTTGATCAAGTACGAACAACTCGTCACCGGAAGAGACGCGCTTCCGGAGCCACTCGTGCGTTTCATGTTGGACGTCAGCGAGACGGATCCCTCCGTGTCCACGACGCGTCGCGCCAAGGCGAGCGCCATGCGTCTCGCATCCACGCTCGAGGTGTTCGGGGACGTTCTCAAACCGCTCACGCTGGCGGTGACGTGGGAGAAACCTCTGTACACGGCGACGCTACACGTCGCGATTTTCTTGTGTCTATGGTTTCCGAGGTTGTGGTTCGCGGGATTTTTCGCATTCGCCGCGTGGCACATTTCTCTTCGAAACGCGCCGATGATGTTCACGCCTCTGGGGGAGAATAAAAGCAAACTCATCGGGTCGATCGATGTCGCGAAAGCGCCGCCGGGGAGCACGCTGTCGCCGTTGTCATCGCTCGTCGTCGCCACGCGCAAGGTGTCGCCGAGATCGACGGCGTCCAACGATGCGTACGAGACGGTTGTTCAGATTAGCTTTTGGTGTCAAGCGCAGGTGGAGTTTATGCGCGAACCGATGGAAAAGTTTGCCGCAATATTGACGTGGGAAGACGAGGGTCAGAGTTCAAAGTATCAGACGATGTTTCTCGGCGCGGCGGTGGGTTTCATCTTTGTCCCGTTTCGCGTCGTCTTGGCGGCGCTCATCTTCGTCTGCCTGCGACACCCGTGGGCGGCGAAAATTCCGTTACCGCCGTACAAGGTGGCGCTCGCGAAAGCCATCGCGCCCGCGCCGGCGGCGTAAACGTCGCGATCGAGTTGTTGTAAAATCAGTTACGAATCACGCATTACATCATCATTCATCGTTCCGGCGCCTCGATTTCGTCGGCGCGCCTCGATTTCGTCGGCTCACCCCCGCGACGGCGGCGCCAAATCCTTCAACATGCGAATCATCTTCGGCGTCATATCGTTCGGGTGCACGTTGATAATTTTCATCATCTTCTCCCTGTCTTGTTCCATCCGTCGCATTCGCGCCTCGCTGTCCACCCACAGGTGTTCCCACACGCTCATGTCCCGCGCGCCCAATCCCAACTCGCCGAGCGTCTCCGCGTCCTTCAATTCGATCCCACCTCTCGCTCCACCTCGCCGAATGATCTCCACCTTTTCCCCCAACGCCACTCGCACCTTGTCCTTCAACGCTCGCACCGTCTCGCTCGCCGCGCAGTACACCCGCACCGTCCTCGTGCGCTCGAAAAACGCTCGCTCGTGTTGAAAACACGTCAGGTATGGATGCCGCGCGTCCTCGCACATCGGAAGCGCGTTGACGCGAATCTTCACCTCACCCTCCCGTCGCACCGTCATCGTCGTCATCGCGTCGATCGACGCGCGCGCGTTCTCTCTCGTCTCGCGCGTCGACGCGGTGTGGCGCGCGCGTCGTCCTCGTAACGCACGATACGAAACGTCTCTTCGCCATTCATTGTTCACTTTTCGCCGTCCCGTCCCCGAAATGATGATGGGTGCGATGGAATCGATGATGCAACATTCGTCGTCGTTCCGTCGCGCGATGGATGGTGGCGACGCCGCGTTCGACTCGTCGGCGCGAACACCGTCGACGAGCGATTCGCTCTGCGCGCGAACGTCGCGCGAGGACGCAGAGCGCGCGCCCGAGGATTGGTTTGAGGCGTTCGAGCGCACATTCATCTTTCGAACGCCACCGCGGGACGAGCGCGCGTTCGATCGCGACGACGTGTTGCACTTCGTGCGGGCGAACGGGGAGGTGTTCGTGAAGCGATGGAGCGAGGACGTCGTCGTGGACGCGAGGTCGGCGACGTACGAGGGGGTGGATTGGAGAGCGACGATGATGATGAACGTGTGCGCGCAGAGCGCGTTTGAAATCGAGGTTAGACAGTTTCGCGCGAAGGATCGGAGCGACGCGGTGACGACGGCGCAAACGAGGGCGTACGCGTCGCCGTTTTACGCGGTGTTGGACGAACGGGGGATGCCAGTGGAGAATGTGACGAAATATCCGTTGATGTGTTTTACGTTTCAAGACGTGTTGCGACTGGACGCGCACGCGGGCGACACGGCGTACGTGACGATGCGGCGCGTGCCGGCGCGCGGTGACGGCGACGCGCGCTCTCGCACAGATGACGAGATGAGTTCGAGTCAAACGTCCGAACGCGCGGAGATGGAGGACGTCGTGTTCGCCACGCACGCGGCGCTCGTCGACGAGACGCCGACGAAATTGGGCCGAGCGCTTTTGGAGACAGCGAGGACGCCTCCCGGCGGACGGTTCGGCGTGTCGCCGAAGAAGGTACTCGTACGCTCGGGCGAGGCGATTCGTAGAATATTTAAGAGCCCGACGACGCCCAGGGGCGGCGGCACGCACGACGCGCGCCCTGGCGTGGAATTGTATTGCGCAGGTGACGGAAAGTACGCGATGCGATCCGTGCTCGCGCCGTGCGTAGACGTAGTGTACGAAATCGCCGTGCGAAGAAACGACGGCATCTCTTTCGGATCGATGTTTAGCTGAGTCGTCGACGAGGGCGCCGTTTTGGGTGTAGATTCGTTCGTAAATCCTGTACTAGTACTGTACGATACATGGACTCGCTTCCTCGCGCGTCTACTAAGTCACCTCGAATCATAAATTCAATTTCCCCGTCGCCGTGAGCGCGATCCAAATTAAACCCACGATCAAAGACGCCACTCCGGCGGCGATGGAAATGTGCAACGCCGCGCGTTCGCTTCCCGGTGCGGCGCCGAGAATAAACGCCAACGCCGTCATGACGAGCACGCTCATGAGACAAAAACCAAACAAATAGAGCGCGATCCTCGTCGCATCGTCCAAGAATACGGCTGGAAGAATATAAATCACCCCGGACACCCCCGACACGCCGTGCACCACGCCGACGGCGTACGCGGCTAATTTTCCTTCTCGCGTCGATTCCTCGCCCAACGCGCTCTTCACGCGACTCCAGAGACTCTTACGCTCCGAGACAGCCTCGACGACGCGCGCGTTCTCGCGCGCGTGCGCGTGCGCGTGTGTGCGGTCGTCTTCACCCTTGCGCGTGTGTTCGTGCGCCACGCCGTACGCGTGCGCCTCGGCGTGCGCCTCGCTTCCCGCCACCACGCGCACCGGCGTCCGCCCCGCGCCACCGTTACCATCGTTCTCGTGCGCCTCGTCCTCGTCTCGCGCCTCCGCGCTCTCCACGTGCTCGCGCGTCGCGCGTCGACGCCGCTCGAACCGTCTCGCGCTCCACAGCGTCGCCGCGCCCAACCACAGCATGCACGCGCCCACCGCGTAATCGCTCGCCGTTCCCAACACCTCCTCGTCCACCGCGCGTTCGCACGCCAACAGCGCCCCACCGAGCGCCGCTAGTCCGAACGCGTGTCCACACCCCCACCGCGCGCCCTGTCTCGCGCACGCGCGCGCGAGCGCCCACCGATCGCCCACCGTCGACGCCGCCTCCTCGTCGTCATCCACCGCGGCGTTCGCGCGCGCCCATCGCCGCGCGCTCGCCGTCACCGTGAGCACGCCCGCGACGTGATCGGGTCCGGTGAGCGCGTGCGTCGCCCCGGCGGCGAGCGCGAGCGCGAGCGCGGACGCGGGCGACGCGCGCGCGAGCGCATCCGTCGACGCGCCCATGTCGAGCGAAACGACGCCGCAGAGTGACGCTTCGACGGGTCCCTCGCGCGCGCGTCGCCGCGGCGTCGGCGGGCGGCCGGGGCGGCGCGAGAAGGACGCGTTATTGGCGCACCGCGCGATGTCGGCGCGCGTCGGCGCGGCGCGCGTCGATGCGCGCGACGCGACCGCGCGCGGACGACGCGCCGCCTCGAACGCATCAACGCGCGCACGCGCGGTGACGCGCGCCGGGAGACGCGACGTGCCCGAGGACGTGCTCGAGGCGGTGAACGGTGGGAAATATATCGACGCGTCGAGTTGGGTACGTCCGGACGACGTGCGGTTGGTGCTCGCGCGACACGCGAAGAGCGATTGGTCGGACCCAGACGCGAGAGACCGGGCCAGACCGTTACAAAAGCGCGGGCGACGACGCGCGAAGCGGTTGGCGAAGCGCTTGACGGATCGATGGATGCGGTTTAAACCTGATTTAATCGTCACGTCGGACGCGGTGCGGTGTTTGGAGACGTTGGAGCGCATGCGAGACGCGAGGGACGCGTTCGGAAAGGCAAACGTCGTTGTGGCGCCGGAGTTGTACGAGACGACGCACGGCGAGGACGGCGACGTGTGCGCCGAGGTGTGCGCCGAGGCGATCGGAAGGCGAGTGTCGAAACACGCCGCGGAGAACGAGGCGCGGAGCGTGCTCTGTGTGGGACACAACATGGGATTTGAAGTCGCGGTGCGGTATTTGACAGGACGGGCGGCGCCGTTAAAGACGGCGCACGCGGCGGTGCTCTCGGCGCGCGGCGGGCGCACGAATGACGGCGTCGATCGGGCGTATCTCGTGCTCACGGTGCACATGGACGTCGCTCGGCTCCGCCATGACGACGGCGTCTGGGTGAGACGAGCGAGCGACACCGGGTGCGCGGATGCGCGGTTCTCCGTCGGCGACGTCTTCGTGTACGCCGCCGTCGACGACGACGTTCAAACGCGCGCGAGCGACGATCCGTGGGGTGACGCATTTAGAACGCGCGCCTTTAGGCTCAATTGCGTCGTGGATCCAGAACTAGAGCTCTCGACCGAGGAGCGCACGCGCATGGAAGTGGAGCGAAGACTCGAGCGACTCGTCGCGAAATGTCCAAACGCCGCGCTGGACGAAATCATCGATCAACTTCTCGCGCAGCGTGACGACATGAAACGAACACTCGAGACCGACTGATCGACGTTGACATGTGATGTATATTGCTGCAATACTACCGCGCCGCAGGCGTCTTTCGCGCTCATTCTTTCGTCATGACGTCGGGCTTTACCGCTCGCATCGCCTCGTTGACGAGCTCGAGCGCCTCGCCCGGCGACGTCGTCGACAGGCGGAAGATGGCCTCGGCCGAATAATCCTTCCGAATGTTTTCGATCTGGTTTCAGTCGGTTCGACCGTCGGCGTTTTGCGGTTTCGTCAATTCGCCCGCCGCCAGGATGACGTGGTTTTGGAATTCCTTCGCCTCCTTGGACACGCTGACCGCCATGCCGTCGAACCCCACAGCAAAAGCAATACGGCTTGACGCGACGAGCGTCGCTCAACTGGGACAAGTCCGCGCGCCTCCACACCATTTCATCGTATTTCTCCCCATTCTTCCTGTACTTGCGTTCCTTTTCGATTCGATACGCGGTCGGCGTCGTCATGGACGCACGCTGGCGTCGTGACGTGAGTGACGTGGCGTGGCGGGCGTTGGGTGCGCGCACCGGAGATGCCACCGGAGGAAATCAATCAATCACACTGTTTACTCGACGACGGTTTGGATCACGTCGTCGTCGCGCGTCGTCGCGCGAAGAGCGTCTGCTCTTCGCTGCAGTTTGAGAAGAGGTGTTTGGCGAAGACGTCGTCGTATCCCGCGTCTCGACACGCGCGCGCGCAGTCTTCGATGGCGCGGAACCAACTCTCGCGTTTACTGCAAAAGTTCTTCATCGACGCGATCAACCACGACTCTTTCGACGATTGAAACTGCGTGGCAAAGTCGAGGGCGATGCGCGCGCAAGCCTCTGGGTGCATGTTGGCGTCGCACACGACAAGTCTCAGATCGTCGTTTGACTCGGCGAGCGCGTCTCGCACCGTCTCCACCGCGTCCTCGGCGAGCGTGCGAAGGTGTCGCGCGCGCGGGGGCATGGGATCGAGCTTCAACTCCGCGGGATCGATCGCCCACACCCTTCCGCAGGTCTTCTTTGAATCGCTCGCTAATTGTTCGCACAGCACTTGAGTCCATCCGCCGGGAGCGGCGCCGACGTCGACGCAATTCCAATCGCCCTCCACGGGAACCCCCGCGTACAAGAGCGCCTCGTGCAGCTTAAAATACGCTCGACACGTCGGCGCGACGGTGACGCGATAATCTTGTAGACGCAGAGGGAACAACATGGCTAGGTCGTCCATCGTGGCCACGCCCGCGGGCGGCACCGTCGGTGCGCCGGCTTCTCGCATGCACGTCGTCGGCTCGCCGTCCGCACTCGGTTTCTCGTACACGCCGCGCGTCGTCCACGCTCCGAGGTACGCGCGTCCCCACATATGCACCGCGTCGACGCAGTGCGTGCAATCGCGCGTCGTGACACCTCCACCGGGCGGTCTCGCGGCGAACGACGGGCCGCGTCGATCGATGACGGCGTCCATGGCGTCGCACATAATCTTTTCCAACCATCTCGGCGCCGCGCGCAACCGCGCATACACGGGCGATTCCACCGTCGCCCCCGACTCTTCTATCAACGATTCAACCGTTCGCTCCAACCACGTCTCCAACGTTTTCTTCCCCGCGTCCGAACACACGTCCTCGATGGACGTCCGTCGCGCGGCGTCGGGAAACGCGAACGTCCGCTTCGTCTTGGCCATCCCGTGCGGTTCCTTGGCGTAAAACTCCCGCAAAATCCCCGCCGCGCCGAGAGGCGATCGCACACAAATCACACAATCCGTCGACCGCGTCAATCTCGTGCGACTCGCGCCCACGACGGCGTCGCGTCCGAAAATTTCCCTCGCGCGCTCGACGTGTCGCCTCGCGAGCTCGTGGTCGCACATCACCGCCACGTCAAACGCCTCCAGCGTCTTCGCGTCGTGGCGCATCCAACACTCTTCACCGCGCTGACACAGACCGTATCTTTCAAACTGATAACACGACGGCCGCTCGGCGCGATCGACGTGCGCGCGTCGACAGTCTGTGAGTTCGCAGCCCTTGTCCGCCGTCATGAACTTTTTACACAGTTCGCGCCCGTCGACGTGACGCGGCGGGAACGGCTTGGGAGGCGGCCGAATCGCGCCCACGGCGACGAGCGATCGATCGTCGTCGTCGTCGCGCGGCGTCGATTCGCGGCGACATCGTCGATGGCCCATCGACGATGGGGAAAGTGACGCTCACGACTCGAGCTCGCGCGCGCACGCGACAGTCATCGACGCGCGCGCGCGGTCGCATGCGCGCGTGCGCGCGACGATGGCGTCCGGCCGCGTTCGTGACGTCGTGCGGACCGCGCGGTGCGCGACAGAGACGCGCGCTCGGTCGACGCGCGGCGACGAACGGGGGTGTCGGCGAGGTGAGCTTGGTGGCGTCCCCCACGGTGGCCAGCGCGCGCGCGAGAGAGAACGAGCGTGTGCTGCTGGTGGGAGAGGGTGATTTTAGCTTTGCGGTCGCGCTCGCGAGATGCATCACCGCCACAGGCGCGCGCGTGCTCGCGACGTCGCTCGAGAGCGAGGACGTCATCGCGCAGTCGTGGCGAGGCGCCGACAACGTCGCGGCGCTCGCGACGACGCCGGGTGCCGGCGCGAGACACGGCGTCGACGCGACGGCGTTGACGAACTATTTCGAACCAGGGTCGTTCGACAGAGTGGTGTTTAATTTTCCCCACATCGCCGGTAAGGCGAGGATGGATCAAAACCGCGCGTTGCTCGGCGCGTTTTTGCGCGAGGCGAAAATTGTGTGCGCGCCGAACGGATTCGTCGAGGTGAGTTTAGCGCCGGGACAAGGCGGGACGCGCGCGGACGGCGCGCGAATGCGCGAGTACGGAAACAGTTGGCAGGCGTACTCGAGAGGGGCCGAGAACGGGATGTTATTGGTGGAGGCGACGCCGTTCGCCGACGAGGCGTGGCGGGCGGAGGGATACCAGTCGCGAGGACATTGGCGCGGACGCGGCGACGAGCGCGGATTCGTCACCGATGGGGGCGTCGTGCATGTGCTTTGCGACGAAGACCGGGCGCGGGCGTTGGGTTTGGAGTGCGATCACTGCGTGCCGTTTGCGAGAGACGTGAGCGTGTGGGCGGCGGAATCGGCGGAGGACACGGATTCGGCGACGGCGGTGCGCGAGGCGTTCGAGACGGCAACGGGGGACGCCGACGCGCGTGTTACCAAAGTCGAACGCGTGGACGAGTGGCGCGAGGAATCGACGGGTAGATTGAGCGAGACGTACCGCGTCGAGTACTCGTCGCGGACGTTGGCGCTCACGCGCGAGCGTGTCAACGGATGGAACGACGCCGCGCGTCTCGCGCTCGGGTCGCGTCTTCGAGGACAATTGAAGCGCGCCGACAGAAATTGAAACAGTCTGTCTATCTATCACAATTGTAAACTAATAAAACGGAGCGTTGTTCGTCAACGTCGGCGGCGCCGGGAGTCTGTACGAAAAGTCACCCTCCATCTCGATGCCCTTCACGTCCCCTTCCTTCACCTCGGCGCCGTTTCGAACCTTCACGACCTCGATTTCAAACAATAACGGTCCATCCTTATAATTAATCAACCGCCGCACCGCGCCGAAACTATCCGGACGCGGAACTACGTCGTCGTTCACCCATCCCAAATTCGGCGGCACCAAAATCCGTCGCACCGATCCCTTCTTCATGCCGACCACACACGGCGTCACCGCGCGCGGCAACGGCGTCTCTCCCAACACGAACGAAATCGTCTCGCCGACGTCGTCTCGACCCTCGGCGCCGTACCCGCGACTCCAGAGCAACACCGGCGTCCCGCCCGAGCTATATTTGAAATACGCACCGCTCGATAATCTGAAAACTTTATACCTCGCGTCCACCCTCGATCCCGCCATCGCCTCCTCGCCGACCTCACCGGTGACATACTCTCGATATCGCAAGCCGTTCGGGAGCGTCGTCGTCGGCGCGTCCGCCTCCACCTCGGCGTCGCGCGCGTCGCGAACGGACTCCGCGTCTCGCATCTTTCGCACGCGTTCCTCGTACGATTCCCGTCGACCGCCGAAAAACGGTGCGGGCGAGGCGGAGGGTGGTTTGTTCAACCCGTACGCGCGCGCGTTCGGCGCGCAGAGCGCGAGCGTCGCCGTCGTCGTCGCGAGGGCGAGCGCACGACGTCGGGACACACCGTCATCATCATCAACGTCATCATCGCGTGGCGACGACGACGACGACTCCGTGCTGACGCGCGCGACGGCACCGACGCTCGCATCGCGACGCACCGCGCGCGCGTTCGCGCGTCCACACGTTCCCGCGCGCGTCGTCGTCGTCGACGTCGACATCGACACCGTGTGGCGTCTTTCAGTTCATTCCATCGCGATTTCAGTCGTTCGACCGTCACTCGACGACGCGTGACACCATGGCGCTCCCCGCCAAGGCTGGCAGCGCGAACCCGTCCCTCTTACTCCCGAGCGAACTCGTCGAGCGGTGCGTCGGAAGCCCGCTGTGGGTGCTCATGAAGGGGGAGAAGGAGATGGTGGGGACGCTTCGAGGATTCGACGTGTACGTCAACATGGTGCTCGAGGACGTCACCGAGTACGAGATGACGGCTAACGGACGGGTGGAGACGGGCAAGTTGGAACAGATTTTGTTGAATGGGAACAACATCGCCATGCTCGTGCCGGGTGGATTACCGGAGGGACGGTGATCGTTGAATTTAGGGTAGAAGAGACGCCGAAACCGAGCGGGACGCGGCGACGGGGATGTAATGAACATACGTTTCGGTGGTAGAATGAATGAATACATAATGTTTTACTTTTTTGTGCTGGCTCGTGTGTGCGACGCGAGGATGGTTCACGTCGCGGTGGAATGGACGTGGCGCACGTCGGCGGCGGCGTCTTCGACGGCGGCAGTTTCGGCGACGGCGGCGGCGAGCGCGGCGAGCGGCGCGTCTCCCGACACACGATCCTGTGCGCCCGACCATATCTTATCCGAACGGCGTCTCGCATCGGCCGCGCCTCGCGTGGACTTTTCCTTGGCGCGTTTGAGCAGGGCGTTGTTGGCGTCGAGTTCGCGTTCGACGCGTTTCGCGCGCGCGCGAATCGCCTCGAGCACCTTCACCGCCGTGTCCACGCTCTGATTCGCCTCGCGAACCTCGGCGACCATGTCGGTCAGTCGTTTCTCCGCTTTTTCCAGCTGTGCCCTGAGCACCTCAACCTTGCGTCGTCGTTTCTCTGCGTTGTTTGTCTTTGTTTTTTGTTTACGCTTTGCCATGTCCCACATGCGAAGCGCCGCCGACTCCGCCGCCGAGGCGTGCACCACCTTGTGCGACGTCATCTTCGTCTTTTCCTCGGCCACGATCATCAGCGACCGTAATTTATTTTTATTTGCCTCAATCTTCTCCAGACGCGCCTTCTCGAAGGGCGTCAACACGTTCGTGAGCTCGTCGCGCATCTTTTCCCACTCGAGGCGCAATCCGGGGAACGTCTTGGAGAGAATTTTATTCTCCTTTGCGCGTCGCTCGCGACACGGTTCCCAGTTGCACGGACACCCGAGACCGTGTAATTTTCCACCCGTCGCGATAAACTCTTTCGTGCGCTCTTTTTCATCCTCGACATCGCGTTCGTCATCCGCGTCGACGCCGGCGTCGGCGCGGTCGTCGTCTTCGGCATCGCCGTCGGCGTCTTCCTCCTCGGCCTCGTGCAGCGCCTCGGACGCGTACACACCCACGGGCCCTTTCGTCCCCTCCACTTTCGACGCCACGAGCACGGTGTTCGTCTCCGCCTTGGCGACGGAAAACGCCGCGATCTCCGCCCTTGTCAGCGGCGTGCGACACCCCATGGGGAACGAATCGCGACACTGCCAAATTTTCTTTTTCCTCGCACAAAGCATCTCGTCGAACGGAATCTCTCGCCATCGATCGCACACGTCGCACGCGATCCAACTATCGCGATACGACTCGCACGCGCGCCGATGCAATCGCGTGGTGAGCTCGATGAACGGTGGTGATTTGACGAACGCACCGTCGACGGGAATGTTAAACTCGCCCGCTGCGTGAAACTCATCGTGAAACCTCGCGTAAATCTCCGCTTGTTTCGAATGCGTCGGAGAGATGATGCAAAAGACGCAAATCCCGAATCCAATCGGACAGTGCGTGTAGTCCTTAAACTGCACCGCCGTGCGTCGCAGGTGTATCCGAGGAAACGGTAGTAATCGTTGAAAGTATGAGGTATCCGTCGAGTTGCGACAGACGAGCACGATGCCCGGACAGTGTTCCCACTCGACCTCGTTGATGGCTCGATTGATGAATCGCCACTGCACCTGCGCCTCGTACGGCGGGTTCACGAGCACGTGGTATCCGGCCCAGGAGTTGGTCATCTTCAATCCGTCGTCTTTTTTATCGTAACACTTCTCCGCGGGAATGTTCGGTTTCAGGTGCGAATTCGTGCACGGATCGAGCAACCCTTTGATGAGGGGCGTCTCGATCGTCGGGAGCTCCAGTTGGAACACTTTACACGTGGCATGCACGATCCAATCCGGGGTGAGACCAACTTTCATGGATTCGAGCGCCTGGACGTTCCTCACCGCGGTGGCGGCCGCCTCCGTCTCCTCCTCGCTCTCGTCGCTCGAATCGTCCGACGTCGACCAGGGGTCGCTCCAATCTGCCATCTCGGCTTCGTCCGCTTTGCGAAGCGCTCGGATCGCCTCGTGACGCGATCTCTTACGTCCGGTCGACGATGTGTACCACTGTAACATGTTCTCGCGATACGCACCCTGTCTTTGGGCGTCGTACGGGGCTAAATTTTCCGCCACAGCCCACTCGAAACAGTTTCCGCCGAAGAGTTTTACCAACGCGCACTGACCTTCGGGTTTAATGGCGAGTAAATCGTGCGCCTTGGCGCACTGACGCACCTTCCACGTGCGACCGGGCCACCATTGACCTTTGTGGGACGTCGTGAGACACACCCACACCATGGCACCGGGTGGGAACTCTGCGAGCTCGCCTTCTCGACACTTGATGAAGCGCGCGGCTGGGAGTTGTTTCGGTTTCTCGCCCGTCTTGGCGCCCGCGGCGAGGTCGCAATCGGTCGAGTCTGTCGTCGTCTTTGCCACCGCGGGTGCATTATCGTCGTCGTTCGCGCGCGTCGGTTCCTCCGAAGGCGGCGACGGTGTCGTCGGGGAGACCACCGCGTCATCGCCGTCGCCTTCAGGAGAAGATATTTCTAGAGGCGGCGGCGGCGGAGGCGACTCGTCTTGAATCACCACGCGTTTCTTCTTATTATTCGGCGTCTTCTCTGGTGAATGCTCGTACACTTTCTTCGTCTTCGTCGGCGGCGTTCCTTTCGATCGCTGGCCCGATTTTCTCCTCGATGACGCCGTCTTTCCATGCGCGTGTGCGCGTCCCGCCGAAACCTCCGAAACCGCCTCCGACTCGCCCGCCACTCTCCTCTTCTTTCCCACCGTCACCCTCTCCTCCACCGCCTCCTTTCGAACCGCCTCGGCGGCACTGTCCCCCATCATCATCGCCCGTTTTTTCGCCTTGTACTCGCGACTCATCGCGTTCTTCCGCAGTCTCGCCGCCTCGCGTCTCGCCGCCTCGCTCCCCGCCGTCCCGCCGTCGTCACCATCGGCGCCATCGCGCGCGCGACACCTCCCGCGTCGTCCACCGCTCGCTCTGCCTCGACGAACCGCGCGTTCCTCCTCCCCCGTGCGCGTCTGCGCGCGCGTCCCCTCGCCCTCATCGTCGGCGTATCCTCCCGAACACACGCGCACTTTCGTCACGGGCCAACTGTGTCGATACGCGCGCGATCCGTTCGTCGTCGGCGTCGTCGGCGTCGCGTCGGACGTCGGCGCGTCGGACGTCGGCGTGCACGTCGGTCGTCGTCTCGGTCTCGCGCCGTTGAGCTCGGCGTCGAGCGCGCGCGCGAGGGCGAGGCTCGCGGCGTCGACCGCCCCCAATCGTCGAGGCATGTCGGAGAGTGAAGGCGGCGAAGGGTACAGGCGGCGACGGGATTCAATAGCGTGTGGATTGCGTGTTAATACAGTGTGCGCGCGAGGAAACGCGTGCGGGATGAATGAAGACGCGAGCGGTGTGCGGTGTGCTAAGCGTGTGAACGTCATCGTTCCGCGTCGCGCGTCGGCGAGAGACGACGACGCGGCGGCGCCGAACGGCGAGGCGACGAGAGCGTCGGCGAGGATGAGCGCGAACGCGCGAGCGCGCCTCGGTCGTGGCACCAACAGTAGAACCGGGTCGTCGCCGTCGCGCCGTCGCGGTCGATGGCTTCGCGAAGGAGATCGATACCGACGTCTGATGGAGAGCCGGCGTCGAGGGTGCGACAGAACCATCGTTTCGCCGTCGAGTGGCTTCGTCTCTTCGCTGATTGGTACAGTCGCATCGCGCACGCGGCGTCGATGGATGGATCGTGCACGTCTCCATCTTTCTGAATTGTTTGTCCTAAAAATTTTTCAGCCAGCGTGCGGAGCTTAAAGGGGAGATGCGTGTGACGAAGATACAGCGGGAATTTCGCCGTGTCTCGTTGCAATCCCTTCTTCCACATGATGCCCAACGCCTCGAGATCGTGTTCGACGCCGTGACCGACGAGGAGATGTTTGACCCCCGCATGCTCTTTTGGTGTCTTGGGCGACTTACCGATCAAAATGGCGATCACTTTCCCGCGCACTTGCTCCAGAGACGGCGCCTCGGCGAGAAGATCCGCCGTGGCGCCCGTCAGCGCCACTCGATAATCCGTCACCTCTTCGCCCGGATTGACCCAGGTGTGCAATAAAACCTCACCTCTCGACCCCACGACACACACTCGAGCGCATGCGTGTCTCTCACCACCCTCTCCAACGCCGACAAACTCACAATCCAAAGCCACGCACGGCGCGTCCAGCTCGTCGTCCTCCTCTGATTTCTCGGCAAACGCGCACGCGTGCGCGCGCTTCTCCTCCTCACTCGCGAACGTCTCGTAACACTTGTCGCAACCAGCCTTGGCGTACGCCTCCGCGCACGACTTTTTCGGTAAATTCCCAATCAGGTGCTGTCGAAGCGTGTCGTACGACGGAAAATGTCGTCCGCACGCCGCGCACACGGCGTCGTGCGCGCTGTGTTGCTTCAACGTCCAATGCGCTCTCAACGCCTCCTCATCCGCGAACACCTTGTGACAACACGCGCACATCTCCTTCTTCGCGTGTTGTTCATCGACATTATCACCACTTTTCAGCGTCAACACGCCGGGCACGCTCATAATCTCCGCCACCGTCGACGCCTCGCTCGCCATCTTATCTGTATGTCCCACCTCGTCCCGACGAATCGCGCGCGATCTCTCCGCCGTCACCGCGTCTCCTCGTCACCGCGGTCGCGTCGATCGTTCGAAACGATTCGAACGTCTCACCGCGGGTCTCTGCGCGCGTGCGAGAGGTCGCACCGATCCCGCGCGTCGCGTCCCGCGCGTCCGAGCGACCGGGACCGTTCGGACGACGAGCCGAGGTCGAGCGCGTGGGCGACGTCCCGCGAGCGCGACGCGCGCGACGACGACGAGGCGCGGTCGCGCGAGGGAGGGACGACGGTCGACACCCGCGTCCCGGGCGAGTCCTACGACGCGCGACGTCCGTGCGTCCGCGCGTGCGCCACTGGGGACGCGGACCGAATCGAGTTGGGTGGGGAAAGAACTCTCGAGGAGACTATTTCTTGAGTCGTGACTCGTCGACGCCCCAGAGGCTCGGACAAAGTTTTCAAGAAAACGTGAAATCGTCGCGTGCGCGCGCGCCGAGGACGTCGACGCGGACAATCGCGGCGACGATCGCGCGCGTGGCGTCGCGGTGCGCGCGCGTGAGTCGTTCGTGAGCGCGTCTTTCGCGCGCGATCGACGCGAGACGGAGGACGATGGCGTCCAATCGCGCGAGCGCTGGTGGTGCGGTCGCCAAGGTGTCGCTTCGGGATTTCGAGAGCGAGCACTTCGATCGCGCGCGGTGGATCAACGAACAGACGCGCGGGAAAACGGTCGAGAGCGGCGGCGAGGGCGCGAGCGGGGCGAGCGCTGGGTGCGAACGGTTTTTGGGAGAGTTGGAGCTGCAGTTGCAGTTGTTGGGGGAAGATCTGTCCATGTCGCTCGAGGATCGCTCGAGAGAGGGCGTCGCGCGCGTGCCGAGGGCCATGTCTGAGATTGAGATCGTGGAAGCGCGCGTGCGGAGTCTGCACGCGGGGGTGCGAGAGATTCTGACTCGATTGGATCAAGTTGAGGACGAGTCGAGGACGAGTGTGGAGGCGTTGAGAGAATTAGACGCGGCGAAACAGCGCATGGAGAGCGCGAGGGAAACGCTGCAGGAGGCGAATGGGTTGGCGGATTTGATGTCGAGCATCGACGGGATTTTTGCGAGCGGAAACATTCGAAACATGTCGGAATCGTTGGCGCGCATCAAGCGCGGTTTAGCCGTCGTCGGAGACGTGCCAGAGTTCGCCGACGGTCAGGATAAGGTGGATGCGTTCGAACATAAGCTTGAAGGCGTCGTGCGTCCAGCATTGGTCATGGCGCTCGAGTCGCAAAACGGCACGGCGGCTCGGGAACTTCGAGACGTCTTGCGCGCCACGGGACGCGGCACGGCGCTCGAGAGCACGTACGCCGACACGCGAGTCACGACTCGCGTGATGAAGCAATGGAAGACGCTAGAGCGCGAAGCGTCGGCGGCGAGCGACGAAGGCAACGTCGACTCGGATATTTCCGTGCGGGTGCGGATGATTGAAAATTTTTTCAAATATTGCGCCACGACGCTCCGCGACGAAGCGTCTTGGTGCTCCGCCACGTTCCCGGAGGACGCGGCGTCGTTGATTCCGGTTTCGTGGTGCTCGCTTCACACTACCCTCGAGCCCGCGATCACGGAAAAGCTCAGTGGCTTGACGATCGAACAGCTCGTACCGGTACGTCGCGCGTTCGAGACGTACGTCGAGGATGTTGGATCGGCGTTTGCCAAGCTCGTCGGTTCTTCAAACGACAACTCGGACGCCATCCGCAGCGCCATGAACGATGCGATGATGGCGGTGGCTGAACCTTTCATTTCCATCGAGCAGAGATACGGCGAGTTTGCGCTCGCAAACATGAAAAAAGAGCTCGAGACTTTGGTGAATATCCCCGATGCGACGTCGATCACCACGTCTGACGATTTATCCTCAGTCGTGCACAAGATGCTCGCGACGTTACCGAAGGCGATCGGAATTTGTACCGCCGCGATGGATCGATGCGAACAAGTCACGGCTGGTCTGGAAGTCACGACGTGCATACACGCGATCGAGAGCGCGATGGAACATTACGTCGACTTGATTTCGCTCGTTCTTCGCGATTTGCGCAAGGCGGCGAGTTTGATCGATTCCACCGCGGCCAAGTTGGATCCGAGCGTCACATCCACGGGCGAAGAATTTATTCGGGGTTCTTTGAGTCTTTTAGACATCATCAATGCCATCCCGACGGCGGTCTTCGACTTTGAGTCTACGTTGAAGGCGAGTATTTTGCAGCTTCGATCCACCCTGCGTCCTGCGTTGGCGGCTGCCTCAGATCTGAACGATGGCGTTAAAGAATCGACTCTCATCAGTCTGAGCATCGCCGCGCACGTATCGCGCTCTAGAAAGTTGACTGTTTTTCTGGACAAGGTTGCAGACAGCGCGGCGAAGCACTCGCTCGACGGTACCATAATCCCGGTGGGTGCGGAACACATGAACGCGCTCTTGAGAACTGTCGAAAAGTTTATTTACGACGCACTTCTGGGAAGAGTGTCGCTCGAACTCAAGGGCATCGCGTCCTCCGATGTGTGGAACGCCAAACCAGCGGAGAGTGCGTACAAACTGCCGACTTTCAGCGCGTACCCGCAAGAGCGAATGACGAATGCGGGCGAATATTTATTGTCGCTTCCGCAACATCTCGACGGAATCAACGACGACGATTTGGCTCGCACGTCGTCTTTGGCGACGAGCGACGACGAGAGCGCGTCGCGTGATATGGCGACGTCCGAGGACTGGATCGCGAAAATAGCCGAAGCGAGCGCCGATCTCGTGCTCAAAGAAGTGCAGACGATTCCATCGCTCACCGATCAAGGCGCCGCGCAACTGTCTGCCGATTTAGAATACTTTTCCAACATCGTCACCGCGCTGTCGCTGACACCGCCGAGCGCTCTGTTGGCGTGGTACAAGTGTGTCAGCACGTCTCGCGACGAGTACGACGAGTTCGCGAGAACCGCGGCGACGGAGGGCATCGACGCTCGCGTCGTGAAAGCCGCCGCCGCTGTCCGAGGCATTCAACTTTGATCGACTCTACTAGACGCTTAGGAACGAAACGAAACGTAACAGTTGTAACGCGCGAAAACGTAAGGTATATTCGGTGTGAGTGCGTCGAACTCATGCGTGTTCATGTGATTTTACAATGAGTGGAATGTTCTAAATGAATTGTATCCTGCGGCGGTGCGTTGGATTCCGTCTCTTTCGTAATGAACGAGCTGGGTCGACGGAATCACAGAAATTTACAGCTCTCGACGAATCTCAATCAAATCTTTGCGAAGAAGATTAGATTACTGTGCCATCCGGAATGACGGCATCCTTGATCACGACGATGATGCCGTCCCGGATGATGTACCCTTCACTCTCGCAATCCTTGTCCATGGCGCCCTCTTCGTTGAGAATTCGGCAATTCTTACCGATGCGCGCGTTCTTGTCGATGATCGCCTTGCGAATCTTCGTGCCCGCACCGATACCGACCGGCGTCTTGCCGACGGCATCCTCGGGAGACTCGAAGTAATCGGCACCCATCACCAACGTGTCCTCCAAATCGCAACCAGCGCACACTGTGGATCGCAAACCGACCATGACGTTTTTAAGCCTGCTCCCCTTGACGGTGCAACCGTCGCCAATGGTGGAGCGCTCCACCTCGCAGTCTTGAACCTTGCTCGGCGGCAGGAATCGAGATTGCGTGTAAATGGGCGCGTTGAGATCGTAGAAGCTGAACTGCGGGTTCGGATCGTTGCACGACAAGTTGGCGTGGAAAAACGCGTCGACGGTACCGATATCCTCCCAGTAGCCGTCGTACAAGTACGCGACAACCTTCATGCCGGTGGCAGCCGCCATGGGAATGATTTCACCACCGAAATCGTTCGATTCCGGGAAATCCGTGCGAAGCAATTTATGCATCGCGTTGGCGGTGAAGACGTAGATGCCCATCGAGGCGATGAACGGCATCTCCGCAGCGCGTTGCGCGTCCAAACCCAAAATCGTCGTGTCCACCTTCATCGCTTGAAGCGCCTCCCCTTTGGGCTTTTCGGAGAATTCGGTGATGACAGCCTCCGAGTCAATCTTCATCAACCCGAAAGAGCTCGCTCGCTTCTCATCCGTCGGCAACGCCGCAACCGTGATGTCAGCCTTGGCGTCGCGGTGCGCGTGGATAAACGGACGGTAATCCATGCGATAGAGGTGATCGCCCGAAAGAATCAAATATTCATCGCAGTTGCTCTCACTGAACAACCACAAGTACTGACGAACGGCATCCGCAGTCCCTTGGAACCAAGCCTTGTTCACCGGGCTCTGTTCCGCGGCGAGCACCTCGACGAAACCCGTGCGCGTGTACGTACCGATGTTGGTATTGTACGCCTGGGACAAGTGTCTATTCAACGACGCGCTGTTGAATTGCGTCAAGCAGTACACCTTGTTGATGTCCGAATTGATGCAATTCGACACCGGAATATCGATCAATCGATAGTTGGCCCCCAACGGCACCGCCGGCTTGGCCCGCTTCTTCGTCAACGGGTACAAACGCGTCCCCGCGCCGCCGCCGAGAATGATGGACAAGACGTTATCCATTCCGTCGTCGCGCGTCGCCGCCGCGCTCGGCGCCGCCGCCGCCTCCACCGCGGTGGCACCTCGCGTCGGTCGCACCACCCGTCGCGCACATCGCGTCTTCTTCGCGCGCACCACCGTCGCGCGGTCCAACACCGCGCCTCTGAAGCTCTCTACGTCGCGAATGAACGCAACCGACGCGTCAGTCGCTCTCGTCTCGCGCGCGCTCGATTCGATCGATCCCACCGCGTCGCGCGCGCGACGAACGCGCGCCGTGACGTCGCACACCCCCCATCCACCACGCGCATCCACCCGTCCATCGGTCCGTCCGTCCATCGATCGATCGCGCATCGTCGTCGTCCCCGTCGTCGTCATCATCGCTCGATCGTCCCCGACGCGTCGCGCGCCCGTCATCGATCCATCCGTCTTTTCGCGCGCGCGAACGATGACGACCCGACGCGACCGACGACGCGTTCGACTCGGCCATCGCCTCGCGAGAACGCTCGCGCACCTCCCGTCGTCGTCGCGGTCAACGGCATCGTCGTCGCGCCCGTCGTCGTCGTGTGCGGGCGCGCGCGTCACGCACGCGCGCTCCTCCATCGTTCGATCGAGCGCGCTGCGCCACTCGTTTCGCGATCGTCGCGCGCGGACGCGCGGATGACGGTGCATCGTGTACGGTGCGAGTATGTACGCGTTCCGTGGTCGTACTCGAGCACTCCCGTCGACGTCGATCGGGACGTTGGGACGTTGGGACGTGGGGTGGGTCGTGACTCGTCACGTGTCACCATCCGTCGTGTGTAGTCGTCGTATCGTGATTCGTGTGTCAGACCATACCATACTCAGTAGGTCGTGAGTCCCATCTATCACCGCACGCGACCGACCGACGGACGCGCGCGCGACCCACGGATCGACGGACGCGATGTCGCGCGATCGCGCGCGCGGGGGTCAACGCGATCGGAAGAGGAATCGTCGCTTGGGAATGAATCGGCGCGCGTCGGAAAGGGCGCGCGTCTCGTGATTCCGCGTCGGTCGCGCGTCGGACGAGGACGCGTCGAAAGCGCGAGGGACGTCTAAGCGTTCGTGCGTTCGCCGTACGTCGTCTCGACGTCTGTCGTGAAGTGCGCGGGACGCGACGGCGAGCGCGAAAATCGTCGGATCGTCGGATCTCGAGATCGGACGATCGCGGGAGGAGATTTGTGTGCGCGCGACCGTGGGTGTCGGTGGGTGTCGACGTCGAGGGACGCGAACGGGATGGCGAGCGCGAACGGGGGGCGCGTGGCGGTGTACGCGCGCGTGCGTCCGAGACGGCGCGCGAGGACGCGGGTGGGGGAGGAGGGCGCGGACCGAGACGACGACGAAGACGAGACGGGGACGCGCGACGGCGGCGACGGCGACGACGGCGATGACGACGCGCGGCGCGTGCGGCGAGGAGGCGCGTGGGTGGACGAATCGCGCGTTGTTCGAGTGAAGACGACGACGTCGGCGAACGGGGTGACGCGCGCGTTCGCCGTGGACGGCGCAGGCGCGACGCAGCGAGAGGTGTACAAGGCGACGTGCGCGCCGGTGTTGGAGGCGGTCGCGCGAGGCATGCGGGGGTGCGTGATGGCGTACGGACAGACGGGATCTGGGAAGACGTATTCGTTGTTATCGGACGGCGGTGAGGAGGATGGGGGTGATGGGCCGGGACTCGTGCCTCGCATCGCCGCGGATTGTTTCGCGCGCGCCGCGAGCGACGTCGAGCACGCGTACGAGGTGTCGTGCGCGATGGCGCAGATTTATAACGAGCAGGTGGAGGATTTGGTGGCCAAGCGTTCGGGCTTGCGCGTGATTCCGGCGAGCGATGGATCGGGGTGGGAAATCGAGCACCTGTGTTGGACGCCGTGCGGAAGCGCCGAGGAGGCGCTCGAGTGCTTCAATCGCGGGCGGCAGCGATTGGTGTACGCCGAGACGCAGATGAATAAACAGAGCTCTCGGTCACATTGCGTGTTTCAGATGAAGATCGATCGCATCGAACGACCGATCGAGGACGTCGTCGCGTCGGACGAAAACGAGGAGGAGAGCGCGCGCGTCGTCTCCGTCGAAAAGCGTTCCGGTTTGCTCACCGTCGTGGATTTAGCGGGGAGTGAACGCCAGAAAAAGGCGCAGACGGTCGAGACCGCGAGGTTCAAAGAGGCGCTAAATATCAACACAAGCTTGCTCGCCCTCGGAAACGTCGTCAGCGCGTTAGCCGCGGGTCATCGACACATACCGTATCGCGACTCGACGCTGACAAAGATTTTGGAATCGAGTCTCAACGGACAGAGTCGAACCGCGCTGCTCGTGTGCGTGAGCTCTGAGATGGAACACGCGAGCGAGAGCGCGAATTCACTCGACTTTGCGACGCGCGCGATGCGGATCGCCACGCTACCGGTGGTTCGTTCGTCCGTCGTGACGATGGATCCGAGACGGTTGATGGAGCAGTTGCGGGGCCAGTGCGCCGACGAGGCGGTGACTCGATTGTTGGAGGAGGTCACATCGCTGCGACGAACGCTCGCGAGTGCGACGAAGAGTTCGGAGGAGGACATCAACGCCATGAAGAAATCCCGTGATTCTTTACAGCACGAGATTTGCAGCGCGCGCGCGCAGCTCGAATCGGTCAAGAGGACGGCGGAACAGGCGCGGACGGAGACGGAGGAGACGTCGCGTCGCCTCGAGGCGGTGGAGCGCGAACGAGACGCGCTCAACGCTCGCAATCGTGCACTCGTCGTCAAATTGAGCGCGGTGACGAGCGAGCTTCAGAGTGAACGGGAGCGTGCAAAGAAGGAGTCCACGAGCGCCGTCGCCGCCGCGCGCAAATTGGAGGCGCAAATCAACGCCGAGCGGGCCAGCAACTCGCACGCGCTCAAACGAACCGAGAACTTGCGCAAATCGCTCGAAGATATCAAGTCCATGCACGTCGCCGTGAGGAAAGAGGCGGACGAGTTGAAGACGGAGAATGTGAACCTTCGCGCGAAGACTCGCGCGCAAAAAATGGAATTGGCGCGATTAAAGCGCACTTTTTCAACGCTCGAGTCCAAACACGCGACGCTGTGCGAAGACAATCGTCTTCTCGGAGAAGAAAACGTCTCCCGATTCGTTCATCACACGTACGCGTCGTTCAAGCACGCGATAATTTCGCAAATGAGCGACGCACACGCGTGGGAAGTGTCGAGGCGGTACGTCCGCGCCGACGCCGATTGCGCTCGACACACCGTAGCGAGACGCGCCGCCGCGCGTCGATCCATCGAACGCAAAGCTCGCTTCGTGGAGCTCGAGCGCGAGAAACAATACATCGCGAACATGTTACGTGACGCCGAGCGTCGCGCGCGAGAGACGGCGACGCGCCACGAGCGCGAGCTCGAAACGCTTCGCGAATCGAATCGCGCGACGGTGCGCCGAACCGCCGCCGCCGCTGCGCGTCTCCACGCCGTCTCCACCGATCGCCAACTCGAGCGCGGCGTCGTCGTCACCAAACGCGGACGAAACGGCAAACGATACGCGCGCGTGCTTCGCGTCAACGCACACACCGGTGCGCTCGAGGCGGCCGCCGCGCCTCGCAGGTTTAAGATTTTGGTCCCGCGGCGTCTCGCCCGCGCGCCCGAACCGCCGACGTCGCCGCGCATCACGCGTCCCGAGGACGGTCTCACCACCGTCCACCTCTCTTCAACCACGTCTCTCACGCTCGAAACCGCGCACGACGCCGACGAGGTGTGGTGCCTCGCCGTCTCGCGTCGGTTCGGCGCGCCCGCGCGTTCGCCACCGACGACGGCTGCCGCCTCCCCCTCACAGTGACGCGCCGTCGACCGAACCCACGCGCGTCGCCTCGCGTCCAACACCCGCGCGCGCGCGTAGCGCGTAGACCACACATGTCGAACGGACGCTCGCGCTCGCAAAAGCACCAGAACCGCGTCCCGTTCGTCGCGAAGCGCGACATAAAGCGCAATGAGAGCGACCGCGAGCGGGAACAGAACCTTCGTCACCTCGCCCTGCAGGGCGTGTGCAAGCGGTGTCGACAAAAAGTGGCGTGGCGGTTTCAAATGGGCAAGTATAAACCGAAGAAAGCGGGCACGCGGGGAAAGTGTAACAAGTGCGAGCTCAAGACGGTGCGAATGGCGTATAGGAGTCTGTGCGACCCGTGCGGGCGCGCGCACGAGTTGTGTCCGGGATGTCAACGACCGCCGGCCGAAGCGGAGCTGTGTCGAGAGGTTCCTGGGGGTGAGAACGATGAGTCGAGCGATGAGTCGAGCGATGCGGAGTAGAGCTGCGTTCGGGAGAGGATGGCGGGAACCGAAGCGCGAGGCGGCGAGCCGAGTGACGAGGCGCGAGGCGCGCGACGACGAGGATGTATTACTACGATTACCATAGTGTCACGTCGCGCGAGCCACGCGATATACATCGATGCGACGTGCCTACCAGAATCGATTCATCGCGTCCTCGCACGCTCACATTGCGCTCGAATCGCGCGCATTGTTTTTTCGGCTCGCTTGGGAGGTGTTTGTTGGTTACCCAACGTGCGTTCACACCCGCGCGACACACGCGTCACACGTCGACGCGCGCGCGTCGTGGACGGATCGCGTCGCCGCGGCGAGGCGATGCCGATCGCGCTCTCGCGTCGACGCGAGCGCGAACCATTGCTTCGCGTCGTCGCGGTCGACGATGCCGATGATGAATTCATCCACCTCGCGCGCGAGTCCGGGACGGATGACGACGACGACGACGACGACGACGCACCGTCGCCGTCGTCGCCGAACGGCGTGAGCTTTTCGCGATTGATTCGACTGGCACGACGGGACGCGCGTCCGTTGATTCTCGGCACGCTATCGCTGCTCGCGCGTCTGCCCTTTAGCGTCTCGATGCCGCACTTCATGTCCGCCGCCATCGGCGGCGCCATGGACGGCGATCGCGAGCGCTTTCATTTTAATCTGTGTGCGTTCATCGTCGCCGGCGGTGTGAACGCGGGGATGGATTTTTTCAATGTGTTTTTGTTTTCGGCGGCGCAGGCATCCATCGTGAAACGGTTGCGCAAGCGAGCGTTTTGGTCGGCGTTGCGCAAAAATACGACGTGGTTCGACGCGCGGAGCTCGGGGGCGACGGCGTCGACGCTTTCAAACGATGCGAGTCAGGTGGGATCGAATTTATCGTGGTTGTTTCGTGCGTGCGTCGAGGCGGTGGTGCGCGTCGTCGGCATTGGACTGTACCTGTTGTTTTGGGTCGACTTTAGGCTCGGCGTTTTGGCCCTGACAATCGTGCCGATTTCGAGCGTCGTCAATTACTTTTACGGGCAGATTTTGTCGCATAACGCGGCCAAGGTGCAGGAGACGCTCGGGAAATCAAACGCCATCGTGCAGGAGACGCTCGCAAACATCAGAACGGTGCGCTCGTTCGCGAACGAGCGATTGGAGCGAAACAGATTCGGACGCGCCGTCGAGGAGTGGTACGTCGAGTCGTATCGCGCGGCGAAATTGTCTGGGGTGTATTACACGTTTATGTATTCGCTGATATCCGCGTGTCTCGTCCCGGCGAGCATTCTGTACCGAGGCGGCGGGTACGTGTTGGACGGCGAAATGCACGCGGAAAAGTTAATCGCGAGCATGCTGTACAGCGCCATTCTGCAGGAGTACTTTGGCAATCTGTTGAGCTCGTTCACGAACCTCTTCGCCGCGCGAGGCGCCGCGGTGGAGATTTTCAAAATTTTATCCAACGACACGCTCGACGCGGAGACGACGCACGGACAGACGCCGTCGCCGGCGGAGGTTCGCGGCGAAATCGTCTTCGAAGACGTTTCGTTCGCGTACGCGACGCGATCGGATGTGCGAGTGCTCTCCGGTGTGAGCTTTACGGTGCAGCCGGGCGAAATCGTGGGCATCATCGGAAGGAGCGGGGCTGGTAAATCAACAGTGTTCAGTCTTTTACAACGTTTTTACAGTGGTTTCAGCGGCAAAATTTCAATCGACGGACACGACATCACCACGCTGAATCCAAATTGGTTGCGTCGCGAGTTCTTCGCGCTCGTGGGGCAAGAACCCGTGCTCTTCGACGGTACCGTCATATCGAACATCGCGTACGCTCGTCTGAGTGACGGCATCGATCGTCGACGGGCGGTGGAATGCGCCAAGACGGCGCTGATTCACGACGTCATCGTTAACGATCTCGGCGGGTACGACGCAGCCGTTGGAGAGCGCGGGGTTTTGCTTTCTGGGGGTCAGAAGCAGCGCATTGCCATCGCGCGAGCGTTGTACGCCGATCCGAAGGTGCTCCTTCTCGACGAACCGACGAGCGCGCTGGACGCCGAAGCGGAGGCCATCGTCACCGACGCTTTGCGAAAAGCGGCGCGAGGACGCACAACCATAGTCATCTCACACACACCGGTCGAAGAATTCGTCGACCGAACCTTAGAACTCTAGCGTAGCGCATTGTAGATTTTTTTATCACGCGGGCTTTCGATCCATGAGTCCTCCGGCCCAGTTATCCGGCGACCAATTCGCGAGGTCATCGGGCGGTTTCAGCGTCCCTGCCCCGCCGCCGATAAGGCATCGCATGGCTTCGCTCTTCGTGATGGCGTAGTGAAAACGAGCGCTGAACCAGTCGGCGAGATGTGCCTTGAACTCGTACTTGGTCTCTTCGCACGGCGCCGCCGCGTCCAGCAATCGCTCCGTGGCGGCTTCCCACGTGAGTCGATGGATTTCGGCATCCGTCATCGGCTTGGGTGTGGACGTCATGACTTCTCGTATGCACGCGGCGAATTCATCCATGTTGCTATAGGTCCGACAATTCGTGAACGTCGCGAAGAAGGCGTTGCTGGGGTGCTTGGCGCACACGACAAACTTTCCCATGGCGAGCGCCTCGGCGGATGTCGTCGCGACGACGTCGGACAACGACGGGTTGATGAAGACTTTGTAATCGAGGATTTTCGGATCGGCGTGATCGAGTCGACCGAGAAGCTTTAACGGTAATCGTTTCTTCTCGAACGCTTCCTTCACTTCGGCGAAATCGTCGCCGTCGCCGTATACATCCATGGCAAGTTTTTCCTTCGCGCTCGCGTACTTTTCGTTGAAATCGCCAACAACGTGCATCAATTCTGAATATCCTTTCGCCCACACGCACTTACCGATGAAATACGCCCCGCGACTGAACGCACCGCTTCCTTCCTTCTTGATCTGTTTCACCTTCACCTTGCCAGCCTCGATGAACCCCTTCGACACGCCGTGCACGTTTTGCGTAATCGACCGCGCGAAATCTTGCACCGCGTCTGACAATTTAATCACCTTATGCGTGTGACACCTCGTCGTCAGATGATTGATCCATCTCAATATCTGCTCTTTTCGTTCCCCATCGTCCTCTCTTCGCGCGTACTCCAAATAATTCGTGTGAATGATGCCGACGACGTGTTTAAATCTCGACGTCCACCGCGCCCCAGGGTGATACCAACACAAGTGCTCGGGCTCTTCCAAGATGGCCACGTCTCGATCCCCCTTGGGCACGCTCAGCGTGATGTCCCCGACAGGCATGATGCTCCCCTTATCCGTGGCGTACCTTCCGGGATACCACGCAATCTTCACTCGAGGCGCGAAGCCCACGCGTTCGCGCGTCCACTTTAAAATGTACGCCTCTTGCGCCTTGGGCGTCTCGAAGCGCATCTTCTTCGGGTACACGATGGACTGATCCTTCGCTGCGAGCCACGGGACGAGGAGCGTCACCTCTCGCGTGGCGTCGCCCGCGGCGAGGTACGCCGCGCGGAGCAACGGGTTCACGCTCGTCCCCGTCATCCAGGGCAGCGCGGCGGTCGTGACGATGACAAACTTGCGATGTTCGGCGCGAACGTCGCTCGCGGCGCGTCTGCGCTTGCGGGCACGACGCTCACCGGGCGCTCGGTCGAGCAAGCCTCGGGAGAAGATTCGCTTGAGCACCATGTCGCGCGGACGAGTCGAGCACTGGCACCGCTTTGGGGCTGGTGGCAAAGGCGGCGGACGCTCGCGAGCGCGGGATTCGGTGTCGCTCGTTCGTCGTTCGCTACGTGTGCGTGCTACATGGCTATGGAGGGTCGAAAATGAATGAAGAATGCGGGCGGGAGTCGTCAAACTACGGTGGAAGGGAACACCAGGCGTGCGTGATCCATTTGGTGACTTCGCTCGCGAGCGCTTGCTCTTGTATGGTTTTTTGTCTCGCGCGGTCGGGGTGGAAACGCAACATCGCCTGGCGATAACTCTTCTGAAGGAGGCGTTTGGTCGATCGTCCGTGCTGATCGATCTTCATGCCGCAACGATGGAGGAAGAGTCGAAGATCGGCGTGCGTGGCCCAGATGTTGACTTGTGCGAGCGCCTCGCGCTTGGCGGATTCCTCAGCCTCGCTCGATATCCTGGCGCGTCGTTTCGCCTCCGCCTCCGCCTCTTCCTGCTCGTGTTTGCGCTTGCGCGCTTTGAACGCAGTCTCGTCGGATTTTCGCTTGGACAACAACGCGTTGACGTAATCGTCGCGTTCGACGAGCGTTGTCGTGTTGACGCCAATATCCGTCGCGCACTTTCTGAGCTCCTTCAGGGACATCGTCGCCGGGTCCCCCTCGAGCAACGTTTCCCACGCCGCGCATTCCGTGGCGAATCGTGCCTTCGCGGCGGTTGTCGCGGGGTTCTCTTCATGAACGTTTTCGTTTGCTTTGCTACTTGTTGTACTCGCCCCCGCGCTGCCCGCTGCGCGGCCGCCCGCGTGTTGTCCATTCTTCGTGGAGTTGAAGAGGTGCAAAGCGCGCTGATACGCGCTTCGCGCCGCCGCCGCCGCAAATTGACTCTGTTGATACTTACCCGCGATGACTTGCAAGTTTTCCTTCTGCCACTGCCGAAGCGAGTGATCGGCGTTGGAGCGAAACGCTCGCTGGACGTCGAGTTGCGACTGCGCGAGCGTCTGTCGCATCGCCACCTCCGTGTTTAGCGCTTCCACCAACTGATGGTGCGCCTGTTTCAGACGCGTTCGCGCGTTCTGAAGCGCCGGTGGATCATCGGGACTCCCTTCCGGCGGATTCGGCGGTATGCGCGCCGCGTCCGCCTGTTGCCGCGCCTCTTCGCTTCCCACGCCTCCCCAAATGGGCTCTCGTCTCCCATCATCGCGCGCGTACCGCTGTCGCTCGTCGCGATATTCCTGCCCACGCGCGTGTTCCTGTGAACTCTTCGACCCGTTCGACGCCCGTCTCGCCGACGCGGACGTCGACGCCGCCGCGCTCGCGCCCGCGGACGGTTTCGCGCTCGCGGGTCTCTCTGTCGACCGCCGTCGCCACCCTCTCGACGCGTCGAACGTCTCCGCGCCCTCGTCCCCGCCCTCACTCGACGATTTCCTCGACGCACCACCATCGAACGCGCTCCCAGCCCCGGTCGTCCCGGTCTCTCGCGCTCGCGCGCGTCTCGCCGCGCCGCCGCCGCCGCCGTCACGCGCCTCCGCCTCCTCCTCGCTCGCGATATCGATCACCTCCGCCTCCACCGCCTCCCCATCTCGCGCCACCGCCACCGTCTCGGTTGCGTCACGCTCCACCTCCAACACGTACCCGAACCGTTTCCCTCGCGCTTTACTCCACGAAAAGAACAACACCTCGCCGCGCTTTAAAAACGCCTTGGCGCGCGCCTTGAGCATGCGCAACGCGCCGAACTTGTCCTGCACGAACACCTCTCGACCGTCCGTGCGAAGCTCCACGGCGACGTCCGGGACGGTGACGAGCGCGACGGTGACGATGAGCGGGGGGAGGGTGGCGTCGGCGTACCCGAGAGACGCGACGTCGTTGCGAACGTCTCGAGGCGCCCCGAGCGGGTCCAATGGAATCTTCTTCGCCCCGCGCGGGGCCTCGACGGGACGTAAACGCGCGCGCATCGTCGTCGTCGTCATCGCTTTCGTTGTCGTTCACCGCGTCATCGTCGAGTCCTCGCGCTCGCGCTCGTCGCCGTGTCGCGCGACGAGTTGTTCCGCCAGCCAATCCTTCCCACGCCGCACTGCGCGACGCCGCGCACGCCCCGCGCCATGTCTTCCGCGCCGACACCGACGCGCGCCTTCTCGCGTGTCTCCCGCGCGTCGTCCGCGCGTCTCTCTCTCGCCTCTCGCGACGCCGCGCGCGCGTGTCGTCGCGCGTCGTCGACCACGGCGCGCCGGTCGACCCTCGCGTCGTCGAGCAAAGATGTCCCCGCGGACACGCGCGTGCCGGTCACCATCCTCACCGGGTTTCTCGGAAGCGGGAAAACGACGCTGTTGAACCACGTCCTGCGCGCCGAGCACGGGAAGCGCATCGTGGTGATCGAGAACGAGTTCGGGGAGGTGGACATCGACGGCGAGCTCGTCGCGTTTCGCGAGACGGGGGACGAGGACATCATGTTGTTGAATAATGGGTGTCTGTGTTGCACGGTTCGATCGGATCTGGTGGAGATGCTGACGCGATTGGTGCGAGAGAAGAAGGGGATGTTCGATCACATTCTCATCGAGACGACGGGATTGGCTAATCCGGCGCCGATTATTCAGACATTTTATTTGGAGCCGGCGTTGTTGGATTCTCTGCGGTTGGACGGTGTGGTGACGCTCGTGGACGCGAAACACGCGGAAATGCACCTGGATGAAGTGAAGCCGGAGGGGGTGGTGAACGAGTCTCTGGAACAGGTGGCGTTCGCGGATCGAATCGTGCTGAATAAGATTGATTTGGTGACGGAGGCGGAGGCGAACGCGCTCGAGTATCGTCTGAGAACCATCAACGATTTGGCCAAGATTGGACGCGCGTCCATGGCGAACGTAGACTTGGATTTCGTGCTCGGCGTCGGTGGCTTCGATTTAGAGCGCGTGCAAGATCAAGTGCTCGAGGAGAAGAGCGCGAAGAAGACGGAGTCGCACGACCATGGGCACTCGCACGCCGAGGGACAAGAATCGTGCGATCAGTGCGACGACCACGGGCACTCCCACGATGAGGCGCACTCGCACTCGCACTCCCATTCGCACTCCCACTCCCACTCCCACGGTGCGGACGAAGAGTGCGAAGTGTGCGGCGAACACGGTCACTCGCACTCGCACCATCACCACGATGACGCCGTCGGAAGCGTCTCGCTCTCTCTCAACGGCGATCTCGACCTCGATCTCGTCAACGACTGGCTCGGACTCCTCTTGAACGATCGATGGGAAGACTTGTACCGCATGAAGGGCGTGCTCGCCATCAAGGGATGCGACGAACGCTACGTCTTTCAAGGCGTGCACGCGCTCTTCGAAGGCATGCCCGACCGCGCGTGGAAGGATGACGAGACCCGCTCCTCCAAGCTCGTCTTCATCGGCAAAGATCTCGATCGCGAGGAACTCCAGCGTAACTTTGAAGCCTGCCGCGCTTGATGACGTTGGCGCGCCCACGACGACGCCACATTTATTAATATCACGCGACGACGTAACCGACGCGGCGCTCCGTCCCGAATCGCCCCGCACACAGCCGCGCGCGACTACGACACGACCATGCCCCTACGCCCGTCCGCGCGCGCGCGCATCGCATCACTCGCGCTCATCGTCTTTGCGATGACCACCGTCGCGCGCGCGAGCGACGCCACGAGCGCCGATGCGTCCGCGTCAGCCAACAACGCGCACGATCTTTGGCTCGCCGACGCGCTCCCTCGCTACCGCGCGCGCGCGCCCGAGTGCGTCGCGTGCCAACGCGTCCTCGCCTACTTCGACGAACACCTCATGCTCGCGCTGCAGGACATCACCGCCGCGGAGGCGAAGAAGAAGACGAGTTCGTTCAGTCATCGGTATGGCGTCTTTGAGAGCGTCATCGAAGACGCCGTCCCGTCGGCGTGTCGTCTGAGCTCGATGGCGCTCAATAAGACGGTTCGAACGGCGTGCGAACGATTGATCGAGCAACACGAGGATGAGGTGGTGACGCTGTATTACGAAGCGGGGGAGGCGATGCGTCGAGGGGAGGATGAGCGAGACATGGGCGAGGCGCTGTGCGGATCGCGAGGGGCGATGCGAGGCGCGTGCGAGGACGACGTGGCGGCGTGGAGAGTGCCACAGTTGGAATTATTGGAGACGGAGGCGTCGAAAGTGAAGAAATCGGATTTCCATCCGGCGGAACAAGCGCCGGAATCGAAGACGATGTGAGTGTGCGCGCGTGAGAGTGAACGCGTTCGGTCGGCGCGAGCGAGAGACACGCGACGGCGGTGAACGGCGACTGACGATTTGAACGTGAATGACAGGTATAAGAGCGAACCGCAGGCGCCAGCGCCGCGTAAGGGTGAAGTCGCGAAGATCGTCGCGTCGGACTTTTATAAGCGCGTCGTACTTCAGCGTAACATCGACGCTTTGATTTATTTTTCGTATCCGACGAAAGCGGCCGAATTTCACGCGGCGTACGAACAAACGCATGCGCTCATCGCGGAAGCGCTCGAAGACTCCGTGGACCTGCTCGTCGGTCAGCTCAACGTGGAGCTGAACGAAGTGCCTCCGCCGTACGCGGCCATGGCCACGACGCCCTGCGTTCTGTTGTACAAGGCGAATAAGAAGGAAAATCCGAGGTACATCCCGCTTCGAACCGCCGCCGGCGAGTACATCACGGGCGAATCGGCGCCGACGCTCGCGGACGTTCTCGTCATGGTCAGCAAGCACGCCAAGAGCAAGAAGACTAAACAAGAGGCGGATAAGGCTCTCGTTGACGCGCCGTTGGACAAACTTCATTCCACTCGAACGAACGTAGAGCACATAGAACTTTGAAAATGCGAGCAAAATCTGTATTACAAGCTTCAATCAATTACACACGTACGCCGGCGGTTCGTACCCTTTTTCGAGGAGGAACGGCAGAATGAATTCGCAGAACGTGTTCCACGTGGTACTCGTTGAGATGGCGGTCCCTCTGCTTATGCCGGTTGAGTCACGTTCGAGCGTCACGGACGTCTCGACGAGATCTCGCTCGAGCGGTCGCCCAAGTGCTGAGATGGTGACGAGTGCGAAAACGCACGCAAAGAGGAAAGTTCGTGTATAGCGCATCGATGCGTTTCGTCGCGCGCGCGAGTGTGTAGTCGCACACTATTCGTGTCGCGAACATGTGACAAGTTTGTAATCGCGAAGCTTGCAAATTAATTAACAATGCGGTTCTATACAAGCGCCGACGCTCTGCACTGCGCGTGAGCGCTTAACGCGGTTTGCGCCTGTTCTAATTGGGCGCGCGCGCGAACGTTTTGCACCCATTCGTGCACAGAACTGGCGGCTTTCGTACCCTCGGCGGCGTTTGTGAGTGCTTGCGCTGCGAGCATGAGTTCGCCAGACGCCAAGTATGAATCTGCCTTGGCGATGGCACCCTCGATGCCTTGCGCACCTTCATCGGTTGTGTCCTTGACGCGGAGGAGCGACGCCGCGTACGACAGGCCATGCGCAAACATGCCACCGCCGTCTTGCGGAACTAGAAACAACTTCCGCGTGGTCTCTCGGACTTCCATCAATTGTTCCGCGAGTTGCAGGCGCGTCTTGACCCCGTTTTGCGCCAGGCGATCGTCCACGCCGTCGATGACGGTGGCGATGAACGGGTCCGTCTTTGAGCACGACTTCAACAACACCAAGGCCTCCTTGAACGCTTCGCCGGTTTCAAGTCGGGTGCCGAGATCCATGACGGCGAGCTCAAACCTCTGCGCATCGTGCGCTCGCTCAAGCGCTTGGCGACGCTTCGTCAGTACTTGTCTGAGGGCTCCAACACGCAAACGTTCGTTATCCAGCGCCCTGATGCGCTCGATGCGTTCAGCGACGAGAAAATCCGCGTGTTCTGCCTTCAACTTTGTCTCTTGAGCCTCGAGAGCGCGTTTCTGTTCGGCAACGGCGCGTTCCTTCTCGCGCTCAAGTTCACGTGCCGTGTTCTCGGCGCGGGTTTCGAGCACATTGATCGCCGCAACAAGTTCGTCGGTGACCGCTCGTTCGGTGGCGACCACATTTTCAAAGTTTTGTCGCATGGAGGACGACATTCCTTTGAACACGCGCACGTCGGATTCAGACTGAACCTTCATTCCCTTTTGCAAAGTCTGTTTTTCTTCATCCGATAGAGAATCGGCAAGAGTTTTTATCGCTTCTTCGATCAGACTCGCCGCGCTCAAATCTTTACCCGCGTCCATGATGCTCGCGTCGGCACGCTCAGGTTTCGGAATGTTCACTTTCGCTAGCACTTCCGGTTCCTTTTTCGTTTCTTCCTTTGCGGGCGCGGGCTGCTGGGTACAAAAACGGTTAGTACAAGTGTCGAAGAAAACGTGAATGTCGGCTGGCTCACAGAATCGAAACGAGGTGAAGTCACGATCCTTAGAACTCCAGCGGCGCTCGACGCGCGGTTTGCATGCGTGCGCGCCGAACTAGCATTTAATGTTGGCCCGTGAAAGGTCCGGCGCGGCATTGAGAGCTGCGACAGATGAGTATAGGCCCCTATCGTGAACGTGGACGAGTCGATGTGCGCGCCGATCACGCACCTCTATTTTTGACAGAAAATCAGCAGTCGCGCCGAATGCATCGGCGACCTCCTTCGCTTCAACCTTTTCAGTCTGTGTTTCCTTCTTCTGCACCGGTTTCTCCGTCTGCGTCGCGGGCGCGTCGTCCGGTTGTTTGATGATTTCAATTTTAACCTCGACATCCTTTCTCGCCGGCGGAGATTTCTTGCGCTGCGGCGGCGGCGGTCTGTCCTCCTCGTCGACGCCACCCATCGAGTACGCGAGGAGCGCCGCAAGGACGGCGCCGACCGCGGCCAAAATGGTCGTTCGGCTCGACCCCTGGCCGTCTTGGCTAGGTAGTGGTGGCGGCGGAGGAGACGACGAGGACGCACTCGCTATCGGCGTCGACAACGGCTCGCGCAGAACCGTTTTTGCCGCTTGCGTCGAGACGTTCGCGTTTAAGATGGATTCGTGTAGAGGAAACTTTGCCGCTGCCGCGTGCGGCATGACTCTGTTCGCCGTCGTCGGCGGAGGCGTAAACGTTTCCACTCTCGCCTTCGCCTTGGCCACGCTCGGCGCCGCCGCCGCCGCCTGACCCTCCGCCTTGGTCACGAACTCTTCCAGAAATTTCCGCGCCGCCGGCTCCGTCTTGTACGCGTACGAACCACCTCCACCGTTCATCACGAACCGAATCGTATCGAGCTCCGTCTGCGTCACGCCCCATCGCGCCCCGCCGTCATGGACGCTCTTCACGATCGCCTTGGCCGTGGTCAGCGTGATCTTCCCGGATCGTCTCGCGCCGGCGTCCGCCGTCGCCAACGCCGCCTCGTCGTACCTCCGCGACTCCACCATCCTGTACTGCCGCAACCTGTACCCGCGCGCGTCCTTCAACACCGATTCATGCAACGGAAACTTGGCCGCGCTCGCGTGCGGCACCGTTCGAAGCGCGCCCGCGGGCGGTGTCTTCGCGCTCTTCTTCGTCTTCGCGCTCGCCGCCCCAGCCTTTGGCGTCTTCGCGCTCGTCTTCTTTGCGCCGCTCGCCCGCGTCGTCTTCGTCGTCTTCGCGCTCGCCGCCTTCCCGGTCGTCGCCTTGGTCGCCTTGGTGGCCATCGCGCGCGTCCCCGCCGCGCGCGCGCGCCCGCACGACGCCCCGATCGTCGTCGCGTTCAAATCCATCCCACCCGTCGTCGTCGTCATCGTCGCCGTCGCCGTCGCGTCGCCCGCGCGCACCGACCGCACCGACGCCGAGTCCACGACGCGCGCGATCGCGCGCGACGCCGCGCGCGCGAGCGCGCCTCGCCGCGCGCCGACCACCGACATGGCGTCGCGTCGACGTCGAGTGACGTCCGCACTCTCGGTCGCATCCGAATCAACAATGTTTTCGACGCCGTCGCACCTCGTCGCGTCGACCGACCGCGCGCGTCTCGCGTCGACGGCGACGTCGCTTTCGCGCGCGCCGCGTTCCGTCGCGTCGCGTCGCGCGGGGACGGGCGCGGTCGTCGCGTCCGCGCTCGCGCGCGCCGCCGCCGGGACACCGAAACCTCGACGCGGCGACCGCGTCGTCGTCGGCGCGCACCCGCGGCGCGTGCAAAAGGTGCAGCAACAGATGCGTCGGGAGATTTCAAACATGATGCAGACGGATAAGAATCTGCGCGCGATGATCTCGCCGGAGGAGCGCATGGGGGTGGATAACATTCTGAGCGTCATGGCGACTGTCGCCGAGGTGGAGGTGAGCAACGATTTACAAGTCGTCAAGGTGTACGTGAGCATTCTGGGAGACGAGCGAGGGAAGAAGAACGCGATCAAGGGATTGAAACGCATGGAGCAGTACGTGCGACGGAAGATTGGACGACGGATGAGCCTGCGGTTGACGCCTGAGATTCGATTCTTGTACGACGACTCGTTTGAGCGGGGACAAAAAGTAAACGCGCTTTTGGATGAGATTCGTCGGGAGAATAGGAGTAAGACGGCGAAAAAGTATGGGAAAGAGGTGTTGATGGCGGTGGAGGATGTGATCGCCGAGCGTGGGGACGTGGAGGAGGATGACAACATGGCGGAGTGGGCGGGAGACGACGACGCGGTGTGGGACGAGATGCTCGAGGGCGTCGAGGATGCGTTGGAGAGTTTCGACGACGACGAGGACTACGACGACGAGGACGAGGACGGGGACGAGGACGGGGACGGGGACGATGGGTCGGGCATTCGCATCATCGAGGTTTAATTTTTTTGTGCGATTAGATTTTCTTTTTATTGAAAACAGCTAGAGCTATGCGTCTTTCGTTCAGAGAGTGCTCAGGACCCGCTGGCACTTGGACGCTAAAATTTTTACAGCCTCCTTGAAAATAGTGCCCGGCGACAGTTGTCCGATCGTCTCGATCGTGAAAATGAAGTGATCCTTGCGCTTGCGGACGGCGATCTTTTCGTCCCAACCCGGTTCGCCCGTGAGTTCGCGCACGCGCTCGATGCACAAGTCGCAGCCTCGCGAGTGGACCACCTTTACGGTTTTTTTATCGCCCTTGCCTTCGCACGCGTAACACTTGTGCGTGTCGCTGAAATTCGCGCACTTTTCCATAAACTCGTCCGCGTGCGCGCCGGTGATTGGTTCTAAAATCGTAATCTCCGGCACCATTCGGTACCAACACGTCCCCACGGGCGACCACTTGGCGTGCTCTTTGCCGACGCCCTTGACGCAGTGACACTCAAGCTCCACCTCTTGCCCCGGCGCGAGCTTGACCAAGAGAATGTCGTCGTGAACGCACCCGAGCTCTTCATCACCGAAGATTTCTTTCTGCGAACGCTTGAAATCCGAGTACTTTTCGTCATTCTCCACCGGAAGCTCGCTTCCGTCCGGGCACCACGTCAACGCGTTCGAGTACACTTTTTGGTTCACCAACTCTCCCAACGAACCGTCCTCGTTTCTCTCCTTGTGACACCGCACGTGCATCTTCAAAATGATGGTGTTGTTCTCGTTCGCCGGTTCGTTCTCACCGCGGTACTCGAATCGCGCCGGATCCGCCTTGATCGGCACTAAACCAAGTCGATGCGCGAAAACCTCGTCGGCGACGACGCTCGTGTTATTCACCACGAACACCTTCTCGATCGCCATCGTCGGCACCTCCGCCATGATGATTCGTCGAAACGCGTTCGCAAACGCCGCCGAGCACCCCTCCATCTCGAACACACACGCCTCCTCGTCGTTTCTCGTCATCGTCAACGCGAACGTCTCTCGAAACGAATCCACGCTAAACGCGTAATCCTTCCCGATCGACGCGTACGCTCCACCGTACGCCACCTCCTTGGCGTTCGCGTTAAACTCAGCCCCAGCGACGACGTACTTCCTCTGTTCCTCCAATCTCGCGAGCATCCGCGCCATCTGCTCGCTCACGCCGTCGACCGAATCCGCCGCATCGGCGGCGGCGGCGCGTCCCATCTCCACCCTCGCGCGTCTCTCGCGCTCGACCCCTCGACGATCGGCGTCTCACGACGATGCACGCGACTGCGCGTCGATCCCACCCGCGTCGGACGCGTCACCGTCGACGCGTCGACGTGTGCGGCGCCGTCCGCGCACCCGCGCACCGGTCCCGCCTCGCACGTTCCATTGCCGTTGCCCCAGTCCCCCACGCGACGGTTCACGACCCGATAACACACCATTCGTCGACGCGCGCGCGCGAGCGACGTCGTCGAGCGTCGACGATCGCGCGCGAGCGACGCGCGACGAAATCACCGCGCGCGTCGCGCGCTTCGTTCCCTCGCGCGACGCGCGCGCGCGCGACGACGATCGAATCATGCAAGGAGGCACCCGCGAGGACGCCATCGATTTGACGCGCGACGACGACCACCGTCGCGCCGCCGCACGCGCCGCCGCGATCGACGACGACGGAGATGTGATTTTTACGCGCGAGCGACGCGCGCGCGCGGGCGCGAGACGACGTCGCGCGCGCGCGTGGGACGAGGATGAGGATGCGAACGCCGCGCGCGACCGACCGAGACGACGCGCGAGACGACGCGCGCGAGACGACGACATCGACGACGCCGACATCGACGACGACGCGCGCGACGACGACGGTCGACGCGCGAGACGCGCGCGCGCGAGACGTCGCGCGAGACGCGCGGTCAGAGACAGAGACGCATCCGACTCGGACGACGCCGAGTGGGACGCGTGGGACGCGCGCGCCGCCGCCGCCGCCGATTGGAACATCGTCCCTTTTCTCGACGAAATGCGCGCCGCTGCCTTCAACCGGTTCTTCCATCGAGACGACGGTGAACCGCGCGACGCTCCGCGCGCGCTCGCGAGGGATGTGCTCGAGGAGCGCGCGCCGGCGACGCGCGCCGCGCGAGACGCGCCCACGTGCGCGGTCTGTCTCGAGGACCCCTCGCCTCGACAACTCGTGCGCGAGCTTCCGTGCGCGCACAAATTTCACAAAAAGTGTATCGACCGATGGTTTCGCGCGTCGAGCGTGTGTCCGACGTGTCGAGCGAACGTGGGTCCGCCGCCGCGCGTCGCCGACGCCGACGCCGTCGCCGATCGAGGTCGCGCCAACGCGCTCGGCGTCTATCTACAGGTGGTTCAAGCGCTCGGTCGACGGTTCGGCGCCGTCCCTCGACGACGACGGTGAACGCGTTCGCGCGCATAGGTCTCCCCGCGCGTCATCGCCGTCGATGTCGTTCGTGTTGTTGTTTTAATATCGTATTCGAGCTCGCCATTTTTTTGAAATTTTCTGTCTGGGGTGCCCGAAACGAACGCAATCATCATTCGCGTCCGCACACGTCGGCGCGCGGCGTCGCGTCGCGTCGCGTCGACGTTCGCGCGACCCGCGTTGGTGTCCGCACCGCGTCGTCGTCGCTCCTCGTCGCGCGCGGGCGTGTTGTCGTCGTCGTCGTCGTCGCGATCATCATGCGTCTCGACGACGTCGTCGTGTTCGACGACGACGACGACGATCTCTTCGCCGCCGTCGACGTCGACGCCGTCGCCGCGGCGAGTCGTACCGCGCTCGCGTCGTCCACGGAGTGGAATCGCGCGTCGAGACCGACCGTGGCGTCGAGGGAGGGTGGATGCGGGACGACGACGACGCGTCGGTTGGACGACGTCCCATTGCGCGCGCGCGCGGATGCCATGCGACGCGAGGCGAGCGGTGGAGGGCGAGAGCGAGAGAACGGACAGTTGACGGTGACGTCCATGTTCGCGGCGGCGCGGGGTGAGCGCGCGAGACCGACGACGGTGGTGGGAGAGGTGCGAGAGACGATGGCGACGACGACGGCGGCGGCGGCGGGCGGCGGCGGCGAAGACGCGGCGAAGAAGAGACCTAGGGTGAAGATGCACGCGCCGTCCGGTGGGGAGCGGAGGAAACATCAGTCGACGCTACCGAAAGAGTTGATGATACGGAAGACGAACGATTCGAAAGAGTTGGAGGCGTTACGGACGAATTTGCCGCCGGAGGCGTTGGGCGAGCGAGACGGGCGAGGCTTGACGACGTGCGCGTCGGCGGGTGGACCCGCGGGATTACCCATGGATCCGGAGGCGATTCAGACGTACGTGTATCCGGCGCAGATATCGAGACGGGAGTATCAGTACGAGATGACGCGAAACGCGCTGCTGACGAATTCGTTGGTGTGTCTGCCGACGGGTTTGGGCAAGACGCTCATCGCGGCGGTGGTCATGTACAATTATTACCGATGGTTTCCCACCGGGAAAATCATCTTTATGGCGCCGACGAGACCGTTGGTGGATCAACAGATGTCGGCGTGTCACAACGTCGTGGGGATTCCCGCCTCGGACACGCTCGTGTTGATGGGGAATACGAAGAAGGACGACGAAGGGTCGAGACGCGCGTTTTGGAGCGAAAAGCGCGTCTTTTTCTGCACGCCGCACACGGTGGCGAACGATTTAGCAAACGGTACCTTGGACGCCGATCAAATCGTGTGCGTCGTCGTCGACGAGGCGCACCACGCGCGCGGACAGTACGCTTCGGCCGAGGTGCTCCGTCACCTTCACGAGCGCAAGGTGAAATTTAGATTGTTGGCGCTCACGGCGACGCCCGGTCAAGGTGTAGAGGAGGTGCAAAACGTCGTCACGACGCTGCGCATCGGACGCATCGACTTTCGAAGCGACCAAGACCCGGACGTGTCCAGGTACACGCACAAGCGAGAGATGACGGTGGAAAAGGTGAGACCCGATCAAGCCATGTCGCACGTGCAAGACATGCTGTGCGATTTATTGCGACCGTATTGCGAAAAGCTCCTGCGCATGGGCGCGCTCGGCGAAGCCGGATGGCGCATGCAGACCTTCATCAACAACAAGGCGACGCACGGAGCGTCGCGCATCGAGCCGCCGGGATGGTTCGCCCTGCATTCCGCGCGCACCAATCTTAATAGTAATCCAAACGTGCGCATCAAGGGGACGGCGTACGTCGCGCTCGACGCGGCAATGGAACTCGCCAAGGCGTACGATTTATTGCTCAAGATGGGCGTGAAACAGGCTTACGATTACGTGGAAAAACGAGGTCAAGAGAAACGCACGACGCTGATTCATCGCATCGATCCCGTGTCGAAAGAGGTGGTGGATCTGATGCGATCGATGTCGACGAACGGCGCACATCACTCGCCTAAGCTCGATCGTCTGACGTCTATTTTAAAGAAACACTTTAAAGACGCGACGGCGGACACGCGCGTCATCATCTTCACGTCGTACAGAGAGAGCGTTAAGGACATCGTTCGAGTGCTTCGCGAGGTGCCGGCCGGTGCGGACACGGCGTGTAAGATCAAGGTGGCGGAATTCGTCGGCCAAGGGGATTCCACGTCGGGGAAAAAGCGCGCGACGGGCGGCGGTCGAAGCACAAAGGGACAGACGCAAAAGGAACAAAAGCAAACGCTCGACGATTTCAGAGCCGGTAATCTGAACACGCTCGTCGCCACGTCCATCGGTGAAGAGGGTTTGGACATTCCGAGCGTGGATTTGATCTTCTTCTTCGACGTCGTGGACATTATTCGCGGCGTTCAGCGCATGGGTCGAACGGGTCGCGCGCGCGACGGTAAGGTGGTCGTCCTCGCCACGGAGGGGAAGGAGTACGCCAAGTTTACGAGCGAGCAGAAGAAGTACGAGACGCTCATGACGTGCCTGCGCGCGCCTGGGAATAATTTCAAGCTCGAAAAGTGTCCACGCATCGTTCCCGAGGGCGTGACGCCGGTGTGCCAACTCGCCATGATCGAACCTTCGCCCGCGGAGAAGAAAAAGTCCAAACCGAAGACGAACGATCCGGCGAAAGCGAAGAAAACGCGAGGTACGAAAGCCATCTTAAACGCGGCGAACAAGCTGAAGGACGCGCCTCTCGATGTTGCGAGTAAAGCCATCTTGTTTGCGTACGAGTACGACGGAGACGCTCTCGAAGAGCTCAACGTCGAAGCCGCCGCGCCTTTTCTCTCGAGACCGAACCCCGTACACAGCGTCGAGCACAGCGATTTATCTCGCGCGCTCATCGACATTATGGCCGATCTCCAAGGCTTGTCGCGCGTGGATTCCACCGGACCGGCGATTCCCGGCGGTTTGTGCGAGGAGAAGCGCGCGCATCACACGCGCTCGCCAGAGCCGGCGCGCGACGAACGAGAAGAGAACGTCGCGCAAGACGTCGTGGAGATGCAGGCCGCGCCGCAGTTCGATGAAGCCGATTTCGACGATGGATGGGGTGAGGACTGGGTGAATCCTTCGCAGGATTTGCCCATGTACGAGGCGAACGTGAAGACGAGTCAAGAGGTTATGGAGGAGTTTACGCAGATGAGCGACCCGGTGCCTCGACGAATCTCGATGCACAGCGCGTCTCCCGCACCGCGTCCACCCGCGGTCGCAGCTTCACCGCAGTTCAACGAGCCGTCATCGGTGCGACAGCCGAGACTCAGCAAATCGAGCGACGAGGTGAATGAAGACGAGAGGCAAAAGACGCAGGATCGTTTGTCCATGCCGCCGCCGCCGCCTCGTCTGACACCGCAGAGCGCCGTCGCGGCTAACGACGCGACGCCGTCGACGGATGAGAGTGAAATCCACCGACGACCTCGTCATTTCGGCAGAGTGCAGGCGTGCGTGCTGATGTCTCAAGACGTGTCACCACCCGTCGAGCCGCCGAATCCCGTCGACGACGACGTCGCCGTCATAGAGGATGACGACGTCGTCGAACTTCCGAGGCGCCAGCGACGCGCTCGCGCGCAGCCAGAGTTTAATCCTCGTAAAAGACGCAACTTTTTCGTCGACGACGAAGCGGACGCGAGCGACGAAGAAAACGAAGGCGATAGCGAGAACGAGATGTCTTCCGGCGACGAGCGATTCATAGCGCACACGCAAGGCGACGCCGGCGAGCAACATCCGGGTGCGCGATTCGAGGAGGCGACTCCAGAAGACGCACAGCGTCCGCGCCGCGATCATCAAGGGAACGCGCGCGAACAAGTTGATCTGAGTCGCACGTTCGCAGCTTTCGGACCGCGAGAGCATCGCGTCGTCCAGGACACGCCGAGTCCCACGCAGGGGTTCGACGGCAGCAGACCGACGCACTCTTCGAGCAGATACGATTCAAGCTTCATCGACGATGGTTCGGACGCGAGTTTAGAAGACTCCGTGAAACGCCCCGAACGACCGGCGATGCACGACGACGACGCGGTCGTCGATTTATCAGAGCCCGATCTCGCGCACGCCGTGCAAACGGTGGACGACATGTGGGGCGACGTGGGCGACGAAATAGAAGACTGGGATGACGACGGTTGGGGACGTGCCGGCGACGTTACCGCGCCTGTGAACGGTGGCGGTGACGGCGGTGGCGATGACGACGACGACGACGACGACGACGACGACGACGACTGGTAAGTAGAAATATTAGCAAATTGTGTATTCAAACGAGAGATGTACCGTTACATAGACATAATATGAAAGTCTCAACGTCACGCCGCGTCTTTGTCGTTTGCAGCCTTCGTCACCTGCTCTATCTGCTTCTCCGACGCGTCCAGAAATAGAGTCGGCTTCGTGAGACGTTCCAATAAACACTGAATGTGACGAACCGTACGCTCAGAATCGAGACCTGAGATAAACTTCAACACATCGCCCCAAGAGTCTTCGTCGCGTCGATCGGGCTCGTTCAATTTTTCAGATTCGAGCTCGATGATGTCTGAAGAATCTTCTTCTGCGTCGGAGAACAACTGTTTAACGGTATCCGACGTACCGTGGCGTCGCGCGGCGTCTTTGAGAAAACATGACGGGCACACGCAGCGTCGAGTGTACAGCGCGCGCACGTACGCGCGCAGACAAGCGTCGCAGTCGCACAAATCGGTCATGAAATCGTACTTTTCGAATCCGAAAACTCCCTTCGCCTCGTGCGCGTGCGCCTTGGCGCAGGCGCACTTCTCAAACAATGGCGACTCCGGACACTCAGAAATTCGATCCATCGTGACGGTCGTCACGTCAATCGTGACGTCGAAATCGAATCGAATGCGTTGCCCGAATGAGAGCAACACTTTCAACTCCGCCGTCGCGTTCTCGCATCGCTTTTCCAGCGATTCTTGATTCGCGGTGACGAAGGACGTGATTTCTGCGCGCGATTTCTCCAACCGTTCCAACCGACGACGCACGAATCGGCGCTTTTTGCCGAAGTTCTTGGGCGCGTTCGGCGACAACCACCTCTTCGGCGGCATTGGCGGCGGCGATGGATTCGGCGACGGACTCGACGGCGACGACTCAAACGGAGGCTTGGACCAAAAGGACTGCACGGGAGGTTTGGACTCTGGAAGCGGTGGAAATTCATCCTCTCTCGCGGAATCGTGGTCGAACGACCGGCGATTGAACGAAGGTTGAGGCAACTGCGACGGCGACGGCGGCGTCGCGTCCGGCGACGAAATCGACGAAGACTCGTCCGAGGATCGACGACCGCCTCGACGAGATCGTTTCGTCGATATCGGCGTCTTCCGACGATCCTGACACACGTTTCGTCTCGGATATTCACCCCCGCGCGTCGTCGACGCCTCCTCGCCTCGCCGACGACCCGTATTCGACGTTCCGATCGGCGTTCGCGTCTCCCGCGCGCCTCCCGCGCGCGTCTCCGATCGCATCCATCGCACGTGTTCCTCCGCCGCCAGTCGACCAGCCTCCGCCGACGCTTTCACCCGTAAACGCACGAACATCTCCCGCGCCTCCTCGCGCATGATCTCCCCGACGAACACTTCCTCGTCCACCGCGCCTCGGTCGTCGCCGCCTCGAGGCGTCATCACCGGCATGTATCCCAAACCTTCCACCGCGACGAACGACGTCGCGTTCGTCGGTCGCCGCACGCACGCCACCGGAAACGACGGGTGCTTCCACGACACCCCCTTTCCGCGCGCCGGCGCGCCTCCCACGACGCCCTCGAACGCCATCTCTGTCGTCACCGTCCCGACGATGATGCAATCGACACGAAATTCGTCCACACGTCGTCGTCGTCGTCAACGCCCCGATCCGTCGTCCTCGCGTCCTCGATCGGCGCGTCCGACGACGGATCGCCGCGAAATAAATTACACGTCTCCCCGATCCGCCGTCCGCACGCGACGAGACGGATCGCGTCGTCGTCGTCGTCGTCGTCGTCGCGACGCGCGCGACTCCGAACGATCGTCGCGACGAATCGAACCGACGGGCGACGCGCACGATGATAAAACAGCCGCAGTGCGAGTGTGATGGCTTTTGATTTCTCTAAACACTCGTCCGCCGTCTTTTCATCCCACGTGTGCGCTGTTTCCGACGCACATCGACGTGGGTGGCGTTTCATTTTGGGGATATTGTATTCGATTTTTTTTGCGTGTTTCGGTGGGTTTGAACGCGATCTGTGAAAACCATACGGACGTTCACCTTTTTTAATGATATAGTTGTAAAATAGAGATAGTACGTACTGAAAGTCCGGTGTGTACCTTGAGGTGGATGCCCCGCGCCTCGGCGCGATCGTCGCGCCCGCGCGTCGACACTTCGAGCCGACCATGCTTCGCGCGTTCGCGAGACGAGAGGTGCGCGCGACGATGGATGCGCGACGACGGGCGATGTCGATGCGATGCCGCGCGTCGCGCGTTCGAACGCGCGCCGAGGACGCGCGCGAGGACGCGCGGGGGGACGGACCGGGGCGTAGGGTCACACGATCGCGCCGTGGCGCGGTCGCGTCGCGCGCGCGGTGTGGACGCGCGCGGGGGCGCGGGTGACGCGCGAGGACGAGGGCGAGGACGTTGAACGCGCGACTGACCGGATGTACGCGCGCGCGCGGGGTTTTATACGCGACGTAGGTGAGCGCGATCGCGCGATGCGCGAGACGGGCGTACGCCGGCGAGACGGCGCCGGCGGCGGCTTCGAGCTGGGACGCGATCAAGACGGAGGCTCTGTCCGATGCGTCGACCAGAGAGCTCTTGGGATTGCAGAAGGCGGTGTTTGACATGCGCGAAGCTGTCGCTCGTGAGGCGTACAAGGGACCGGAACCGGATTTCGCGGCGATGAAGAAGGGTACGTCGATGCCGGAAATCGTCGACGAGTTCGAAAAGGCGTACACGGGTGTCACGAAGCCGGACTCGAAGAGCCCGGAGATTGATGCGCTCAAGCAATCGTTCGTTGGCCTCGAGGCGGAGGCCAAGGCGCACGCCCAAGCGGCGGAAAAGCGCATCGCGGAGCTCGATCTCGAACTCAAAAACGTGGAGGAGCAACGAGCGCGTCTCAGCACCATCACGATGGACGAGTACTTTGAGACGAACCCGGAACTCAAGAAGGAAATCGACGAAAAGATCAAGAACGATAAGTGGTTCGAGGTCTAATGACATAGACTGAGGTCTCGTCGTCTCCCGCGACACTGTACTTGATAGGAAGCTTCACGCCTTTTGTGATATGATATTTAGACTTTTGCCACACACGTTGACTCTCGAGGCGCGTCGATGAGCGAAGAGGAGCGTCGCGCGCGACGCTCGACGCGTGCGATGTCCGTTTCGTCCAGTGCGTCTCGCTCGCTCGCGCGCGCGCACGCGTCGGAAGACGTTGAAGAGGACGAGTCGCGCGCCCGCGGCGGGACGTTGACCGAGGAGAGACGGGCGGCGGCGGAGTGGAGACGACGACCCGACGCAGTAGACCGCGTCGTCAACTTCGCGACGACGATGCCGAACACGATCACGCACAAAATCATGCTCGAGCGAGGTTGGCGCGAGGTGGCGCCCGAGGACTCGAATTGGGACTTGTTCTACGCCGACGTCGCGTGGATACACGAAAACGTCCACTACAAGACGGGCGTGCGTTTGGCCAACCATCAGCGCGTCAATCACTTTCCTAATCACGCCGAGCTCACGCGAAAAGACCTCATGGCGAAGAATTTGAATCGAGCCAAACGCCAGGCGGCCAAGGAGGGGGGCGCGGAGGCGGCGAAACGGTACGACATTTTACCGCAGACGTTTGTCATGCCGCAAGAGGCGTTGATGATGAAGCGCGCGTTTCGAGACAGCGGTGGCCTTTGGATCATGAAACCCATCGGTCGCGCGCAAGGGCGAGGGATATTCGTCGTGAGTAAACTCTCACAAATCACGGCGTGGCTCGCCGAGCGAGAGAAGAACGGTGCAGAGAACATATGTTGCGATAATTACGTCGCACAGCGATACATTGCCAACCCGTATTGCGTCGGCGGGAGAAAATTTGACATTCGATTGTACGTCCTCGTTCTCTCGTTTCGACCGCTTCGGGCGTATCTCTATCGCGAAGGGTTCGCGAGGTTCACCTCGGTGCGATACACGCGAGATAAAGCGTCCCTCAACGATCACATGGTGCATCTCACAAACCACTCGGTGCAAAAGCGAGACGCGCGGTACGACGCCGACAAGTGCGATTTGAGATGGAACGTACGAAGTCTTCGTCAGTACATCGCGTCGAAACACGGCACGGAGACGTCGAACGCGCTCATCGTGAACATCACCGAGCTCATCCTGCGATCTCTTCGCTCCGTCGTGCCGGTGATGATCAACGACAGGCATTGTTTTGAATTGTACGGGTACGACGTCATGCTCGACGAAGATTTACGACCATGGCTCATCGAGGTGAACGCGTCGCCGTCCATGAGCGTCGACAGCGCGAGCGATCGCGCGCTCAAGACGGCGTTATTCGAAGACGTGTTAAACGTGGTGGACATGGAGCGGCGATTTCATCGTGAAGGCGTCAGAGAGATGAAAAAGAGAGTGGGCGGTTTTGATTTAATACACGACGGCGACGTCGTCGAAGACAATCTGAGCTCGCTCGGCGCGTTAAATGACGATCGAGAACGATCGCTCGAAGACGCGAGAATCCAGTGCGCTTAAAAATCTTCCTCCTCCTCGTTCGGTTCATCCTTTAGGATTGGTTTCCCATTGTCGTCAAGAGGCCACGGGTTCCCGTCGACGTCCACGGGAAAGTCGAGCTTTTGAAGCGTCGGAATGCTCCACGGATACTTTTTCACCATGCCGTATTCCACCGGTCGACCGAAATTTTTCTATCAAAGGATGAAAACGCATGTATTCGCTCGTCAGTCGTCGACGTTCACGCGACATCGCGATCGCTCGCGCGTGAACACTCGCCGCGCGTGGACGCGCCTTGTAATTTTCTTGAAACACTCTCTGCGCCTCCTTAAATTCGGGCGTCGTGAACGACAATCGAGGATCTTCGTGCTCGCGCATCTGTTCCAAACGTTTCGTGTGTTGCCGCATCTGTTCCAACAGGTCCTGCTGCTCCTTATCGTTCGGATCCGCGCGTTTTTCAAACTCCTCGAGCCGCGCTCGATCCTCCTGAAACGTTTCAGCCGTTACGACGGCGTCGTCAGTCTCGAGACTCACGCGTCGCGTCGTTCGAACGCGGTCGTGCGCGCGGGGTCGAACGACGCGACGAGAGACAAAAACGATTCCATCGCGCGCGCCGTCCTTCGCGCGCGTCGTCTCGCTTATCCCGTCGCGCCGCGCATCCATCAGAATTCCTCGCGCGCCCTCGAATCGTCGAACTCGCGATATCGCGCGCGCACCTCGGCCGCCGCCTGTCCACCGGTCCATCCCGTCATCACGCGCGCGCGCGAACGCTCCGACTCTTTTTTTCGGTGCGCGTCGACTCGCGCTCGTCGCGCGCTCGGCGTCGCGTCGCGCGCTCGGCGTCACGTTGTGTCGATGCGCGTGCGTTTTTGTGTCGCCTCGTGGGCGCGCGCGGGGCAAAAAAGAAAAAAAGGGTCGCGATGCGATTAGAGTTTACCCCTAGAGACGCGCGCGGTGCGACGCGAAAGAGACGCAAAGAGACGGAAAAGAGACGGGCCGTCTCGCGCGTCGGTCGCGTCGCGTCATGCGCGCCGGGGCGCAGATATTCTTCGCCGCCACGCGCGCGGTGCTCGAGATTTTCGTGGTCGGTGGACTCGGGGCGGTGGCGGCCAAGCGAGGGTGGTTGGACGCCAAGACGGCGCGCGCGCTCGCGACTTTCAACGGTAATTTCTTTCTTCCCGCGCTCTTGTGGACGAGTCTGAGTCGGAGCGTGTCGGTGGGGCGATTGCGTGAGATGTGGCTGTTGCCGGCGGAGTGCGTGTTTCACGTCGCGGTGGGACTCGCGGCGGGATTGGTCGTCGTGCGGGCGATGCGCGTGAAGCCGGGGTTCAGGACGGTGGCGGTGATGTCGTGTGGGTTCGGGAATTCGTTGGCGCTGCCGGTGGTGGTGGCGAGAGCGGTGACGAGAAATCCGAAAGTCGGCAACTTGACGTTCACCCAGGCTGACGGGGATAGGTGCGTGTTGTATCTCTCGGCGTACGTCTTCGTGCTCTCGGGGGCGATGTGGAGTTTAGGCCCTTGGTTGTTTCGCAGACGAATCGCGGCCAAGGTGAGTGCGGAGGATTGCGAGAGCGAGAGCGGGGGCGGGACGGCGGAGGGCGGCGAATTGCGACGCACGCAGAGCTTTGCGGAGAAGGCTTTGGATTTCTCGCGCACGTTTTTCAATCCAAACATACTCGCGTGCGTCATCGGAGTGTTGACGGGGATCGCCACGCCCGTGCGCGATATAGTTTTCAATCCGGGACGGGCGCTGAGTTGGATCGGCGCGTCGGCGCAGCTGTTGGCGGACGCCGCGATTCCGACGGTGCTCCTCGTCATCGGGGCGAGTTTATCCAAGGGGCCGGATTATAGCATGGTGAATAGGAACACGTCGTTAGCGATCGTTGCGGTGAGATTTGTCGTCGTACCGTTCTTGACGATTGGCGTGTATTACGCGCTGCGAAGCGCCGACGGCATCGCGCCCAAGGATCCGGATTCGGCGAGCGCGGCGGATCCAATTTTTTGGATGATTTTTTTGCTCGTCGGCTCGACGCCGACGGCGAACAACGTGATGCTTCAGGCGCACATGTGTCACGACGACGAGCGCGCTGCGGCCGGCGTCGGTACGCTATTGTTTTGGCAATATCTCGCGTGTCCGTTTTTGCTCACCGCCTTCGTGAGTTGGCACTTGGTGATGATTGATAGGTGAACGGGCGCTGTAGTGTAGTGTAGATGTTTTACGGTTTGCAACGATGACTATCACTGATTCGCGATGCGTAAACCGTTTTGAATGGTTTTCGAGTACTCCCCGACCGCCTGGACGATGAGTTCGTCCTCCTCCATGCGCTCGGCGCGCTCCTTTTGTAATCCCGCCTTGAGCGCGCTCAACTCCTCCAACACGACGGCGTGAAAGTCGCCCTCGCCCGCCGCGCTCTGATGTCTCACCTCCTCGATCACCGTCGCCAATTTCCCCACCGCGCTCTCTCGAGTATTCCTCTCCGCGTCCACTTTCGTGCGAATCTCCGTCATCTCGTTCCCCAAACGATTGATGAGCTCCGCCTCGCGTTCGAGTCTCGAAAGTCGCTCGTCGTCGAGCGCCGACGCGTGCTCCTCCATCCTCTTCCCCAACGTCCCACCCATGAGCTCCACCTCAGACGCGCGCTGCGTCCGCTCCGCGGTCAACGCTTCGTGCACGCTCTCCACCGCAGCCGTGAGCGCGCTCACGCTCGTCGATAATCGCTCCTCGACGGCTTGCGCCCGCGCGCTCAGCTTGACGTCGATTTCCTGCAACGCGCCCTCCAGCTTGGTGTACTCCCGAACGCGCTCCGCTCGACCCCGCTCCGTCGCCTGACGCACCTCACGCTCGAGGACGTCCAGACGTTCCTCGAGCGCGTGCATGCGATCGCTCTCGAGCGCGCGACGGTGCGTCTTCTCTTGTTCGAGGTCGGTGTAAAAGCTCGCGAAACGTTCATTCAATCGCGCGAGTTTCGTCGCCGCGTGCGACGCGCGCGCGACGTTCGCGCCGTTTTCAGACGGCATGTCGTTCGATCGAGCGATGCGCGGTGCGCGAGCGGCGTCGTGAGGCGATGGCGCGGCACCGCGAGGCGATCGTTGACGTTGCGCGCAGATTGCAATCCCGCACACCATGGCGCACTGGCGTCGCCTCGCGCACCTCGAGCGCGCGCTCGCGCGCGCCGCGCCGCGTGCGTCGGCGACGACCGCATCGTCGGCGTCGGCGTCCGGCGTCGCGTTCGCGTTCGCGTCTCGAGCGCCTCCGACGAGCTCCGCGCGCGCGTCGACGTCGGCGTTCGCGTCCACGTCCCGCGCGCGCGGATTCGCCGCCTCCTCCGGCCCGCCCCGCCGCGTCGACGGACGCGAAAAGACGGGCGTGACGAACGCTGATTTCGCAAAGTATCTCACCGCCCTCGTCGTCGCCGTCGTCGGCGCGACGTACGCGTCGGTGCCGCTGTATAGAATGTTTTGTCAGGCGACGGGGTTCGGCGGGACGACGAGGCGAGCGACGCTCGAGGAGAAATTAGCGAGCGAAGAGTGGAGCGAACGCGAGCGAGAAAGAGCGAGTGCGCGTGAAATCACCATCACGTTCAACGCGGACGTCGCGGAGGGGATGCCGTGGCGATTTACGCCGACGCAAAAGAGTATTAAAGTGCGACCGGGCGAGTCGGCGTTGGCGTTTTACACGGCGAGAAATTTAAGTCGGTCGCCGGTGACGGGCGTTGCGACGTACAACGTGCAGCCGAACAAGTGCGGGGCGTATTTTAACAAGGTGCAGTGCTTTTGTTTCGAGGAACAGCGACTGAGAGGGAGAGAGGAGGTGGACATGCCGGTGTTGTTTTACATCGATCCGGAATTCGCGAGCGACCCAAACATGCGAGACGTGACGAATTTAGTCCTCTCGTACACGTTTTTCAAGAGCGATGATTTCGACGACGACGATGCGGACGACGACACACCGTCCGTCGTTCGCGTGCATGGCGCCGGGACGCGCACATAGTTGGATTAATGAGTAGAATTGTAGTTGAACGCCGCGCGATAGTTTTCAAACCAAACCGTCCGAGCTGTCCCTCTTCCCATCGCCACCTCGCGACGCGCGCGTCGAGGGCGACCGCGCGCGTCGATCGACGCGACGCCGCGCATCGATCGCGACGTCACCATGCCTCGCGACGGCGACCCGGACGCCCTCGATGCCCTGCGCGCGATGCTCATCTGTCCGCTCTGCTCGAATCTCTTCACCGACCCGACGACGCTTCCGTGTCAACACACGCACTGCTACGAGTGCGTGCGCGCGCGATTGGACGGTACGGGGAAAAAGTTTCAACTGAGCGCGTGTCCCGAGTGCGATGCGCCGACGACGATGAAAGATTTGAGCGTGAATCAGACGTTGAGGGGATTCGTGGAAAATTTCAAGAGCGTCGACGTCGAGTTGCAAAACGCGTTGGCGACGATGCGCGCGATCGGTGGCGACGCGGAGGACGGTGTGGACGCCATGGAGGTTGATAACGCAGAGGACGGCGCGACGGAGGCGGCGGCGGCGGCGGCGAAGAGAGAGGAGACGATGCGAGAGTGTTGGCGGTTGGTTGAAGAAATTCGCGCCGTCGACGCCGAGCTCGAACACTTGAAGCGACGCGTGTTGAGCGCGTCGACGGCGGAAGTCTCGCAGCGAGACGACGATGAGACGTCGACGCCGTCCGCGCCAAAGTTCGACTCGATGAATCTCACGCAATTGCGCGGGGTGTACAGAGACGTGTACGGCGCGCCGGCGCCCAAGGGACACAAAAAGACGTGGTTCGTCAGACGGTTTTCAAAGCTCGATCCCGACGTCGTCGCCTCGGCGTTGGCGGCGACGCAGCCCGAACGCGCGGTACCGTCCATCGTGATCGCGTACAGTTCGAGCGCGAGACGACAGAGCGGTGCGCAGGATGAGAGACTTGCCGAGGTGGAGAGAAAAATCACCGCCGTCGACGCCGAAGCCGCGTTTCTCGGCGCCAAGGATTTAACGAACGAGTGCACGCACTTGATCATGGATACCGGCTCGAGCGAGCGAGTGGTGAAAAATAGAACGGCCAAGTACGTCGAGGCCATCGTTCGCGGGTTGTACGTCGTGCACAAGGATTGGTTGGAGGAATGCGTCGCACAAGGCGCGTTTGGAAACGAAGAGGCGTACGAGATGACGGACGACACGAGCTCGCACGAAAAACACCGCACGCCGACGGATGGACCGCGACGCGCGCGCGAGTGCCGAGCGTCGAATGGGGAGCGTCTGTTCGATGGGTTGACGATTCGCGTGAAAGGGTGTGGAGCGTCGTTATCGGTATCGGCGATGGAGAAGATTTTAACGCTCGCCGGCGCGACGGTGGTGTCGGCGCTTCCGAAGACGCCTCGCCGCTCGACGCGCGCGCGCCCGGCGAGAGACCTGGACGAGGTTCCGGACAGCGAAGACGAAGGCGAGGGTGCGGTGCCGGACTCGGTGTTGGAAGATGGTGAGGAGGGTGACGTCGGCGTGGAGTGTTTGACGCTCGTCGACGACGTCACCGATTCGACGGAGGCGAACGCCGTCTCGTGGAGATGGGCGCTCGAGTGCATATGCCGATACGATTTATTACCAACGGTCGGTTGGCGAGCCGCAAGCGTAACCGCGTGAACGAAAACACATTAGATTGATCGATTGCATGATTGTTACAGAGAGAAAAAGTATAGCGCGCGCCTCTGACAAATGTCGCGCCTTCATTCGTACAACAAAAAACGAGCACCTCGCGCTCACTCCGGGTACGTGCAGATGCCGACTTGTCCGACCGATTGGCAATCAGCCCCCTTCGGACATCCACCGCGCTCTTCGTCGCCCTGAGGATTACACACGAGCGCGCACCGGTTCGGTTTTTCGCTCCCCGGCGTCTTCAACACGCACATGGCGCGAGCGCTCGCGCCCTTGTACGGATCAATCGGACACGGCGACGCCACGCTGCACGACGGCGAACAGAAGTCACCCGCCAATCCTTGTATCTGCACGCGAATCTCTCTCGGTTCGCACGCCCCTCGCTTCGGATCGCCGTACGGTTTCTTGTGCCCGCGCGGCGGTCCCGGCGGTTTCGCCCCCGCCGCCGATAACGCCTCACGCAGCGACGACGTGAGTCTCGACGCGTACTCCTCCGCCGTGATATCCGCGCCGAGTTCTTCCGGTGCGCGCATCATCGCGTCGTCGTCCATCGTCACCGTCGTCGAACCGGTCGCGCGCGCACCGATCGCCATCAATCCACCGACGAGCGCCAATGCGCCGACCGCGACGACGCGCGTCGCGACCGATCGCCGCGCCCGTCGCGCGCGACCGCGCGGATAATTCTTCATCGTCGTTTGGTCCATACGGTTTCGCGATGAGACGTCTCGCGCGAGTCGCCGCGCGTCGTCGAATGCAGATCGACGCTGTGGATTCTCGAGGTGCCCGCGGTCGCGTCCGAGAAGAGGAACCGACGATGAATGCACACGCCGACGCGCGCACGCGAGCGACGCGGGTGACCGAGAGAGATGACGACGGGCGTGGTGAAATTTTACGAGGCGAATCCGCGACGCGCGCGCGTGGAGGCGGCGCGCGATGAGGCGGCGGGATGGAAAAAGTGGGTGCGCATCGGTGTCTTTGTCTTCATTCTTTGTGGACCGGTGGTCTCGCTGATTCCGCTGTATCGAGGCGCGGGGGCGGCGTACGCGTTGATCGAACTCGGGATGATTGCGTGCATCATGTGGTCGGGGATCGAGTACGCGCACCGAAGAGAGGTGTGGTTCGCGATGTTGGCTCGAGGAATCGTGACGACGTTCGATAAGACGCACGAGCCAAAATTGTGGGCGACGCGGACGCCGATGATGTTCGCGTACGCGTTCTGCGTGATTCACGCGTTTGTGACGTATCTCGGATTGGACCCGACGCTCGCGCGAGGAGAGCTCAAGGATGTGTTGGCGGCGGTGTTGTCGATTTTGGCGGTGACGTTTGCGTTGTTGATGACGAAGCAGCTCGTCGACGTGGAGGGCGCGAACGCGCTCGTCACCGTGCCGATGTTCGTCTTTTTGTTCGAGGACGACGAGATGTTTTGCGACAAGGGCATGGCCGTCGTGGCGTTTGCTGATGTGGCGAAATACGTCCTCGTCGATCGCGATCGAGACGAAAAATTTTGTTGGAACGAGTTGCATCGCATCAGACCGGCGAGTTTCGAAGAACAAAGACGAGTGACGCTCATCGACGGCGTGCGAGTGGCGCATTTTCTGCGACGATACAAAGATTTAAAGGTTTAATGAACAACGACACGCTACGACACGATTACTCGATGACTCCACACTTCGTGATGCACGCTTGCCCGCGAGGTTGTCCCGTGTCGGAGCCGACCGCCTCGATCGCCTGAACGACGTCCATGCCCTCCAACACGCGACCGAACACGACGTGCGTGTCGTCGAGACTCGGTGCCGGCGCCGTGGTGATGAAGAACTGCGATCCGTTCGTGTTCGGCCCGTGATTCGCCATGGACAACACGCCGGCGGCGTCGTGAGGAATCCCAAACGCCTCGTCCTCGAATTCCTCCCCGTAAATGCTCTCCCCACCGCGACCGTTTTGCGACGTAAAATCCCCGCCCTGACACACGAACCCTTTCACGATTCTGTGAAAACACGATCCCTCGTACGTCAACCGCCTCCCGCTCGTCCGACTCTCGCCCATCTCCCCCGTGCACAGCGCTCTGAAATTTTCAACCGTCCTCGGCGCGTGCTTCCCGAACAACCCGAACACGATTCTCCCCGCCGCCTTACCGTTCACGCTCACGTCAAAGAAACACTCCGTCGTCACTGTTTCGTCTCCCGGCGGGAGTTCGAACACGCGATCCCACGCGTCGCGTCGATTCGCCTTTTCCAGCGTGAGCGTCACGCAAGACGCCTCCTTTTCCCAAAAGCACCCATCCACGTCCACCGCGCTCGGAAACGTCCCCTCGAGCGCGGGTTCGTCGGCGTTCGCGACGCGCACGCGCACGCGATCGGTGAAGATGGTGACGTCGACGTCGGCGCGCGGGACGTCGGTCGGAAGTTGGAGGACGAGCGTGACGTCTCGGTGATTCGACGGCGCATCGACGGTGACGGTGACGTCGGCGGCGTGGCGGAGAAGACGCGCGCGCGCTGATCGACGCGAGGTGGCGTCGGGCGTCGGGCGCGACACGCTTGGGCGCGTCGCGCGAGGCGGCGCGAGCGGTCGCATGGTGCGATGGGGCCGGGGCGGGGAGTGCGGCGTCGACGACGGTTGGGCGCGCGAAAAGCGCGAGACGGCGGGGGCGCATTTTACAATGGAAACGATCAGACGGTGATGGCGGCGTACCGTTCGGCGGTGCCGTCCTCTACTTTTTGTTTCTGTTGGCGCACGTGCGCGAGGGTGTTGGCGTAGGATTGTTCAACCTCGCGAAGCGAGACGACGTCCTCGCCTCGAACGTCGCTCACCGCGGCGAGCTCGGCGTTGATCATGTCCACGAGCGCTTGCACGGCGTCCACGTCCACGGCGGTGCATCCCTCGATTGATTTATCGTAAAAGTACAGGTATTTGTTGAGAATACCGACGTAGAGCCCGAGAGCTTCGATTCTGTTGGACACGTTGCCTCCGAAGGTGTCTCTCACCGCATTCGCGATTTTCACCGACTTCTTCAGGCACGCGGCGACGGAATCGCTGTCTTTCACCGTCTCCGTCCAGAACAAGTGCGCGCACGTGTACGCGCCGACACACTGGTCCGGTTTCTTCAGTAGACGCGCGCTATATCCCGTGGTCTTGTGTACCAACGATTCTCGACTCTCGGCGCCGAAGACATTCACCTTGTGCAACGTGCCGATGATGATGAAGAGCAAGTTGACTTGCTTTTTCGTGTCGGTAATGTTTTCCTCGTAGAGCACGAACGCGCGCTCGAAGAATTCGTATGCTATGGATTCTAAATTAGCCACAGCCGCGAGCTGCGCCGCCTCGAGGAAAAGCTTCAGAGCCTTTTCGTGTCGACCGGCGACCTCCGTCAACGCGGTGATGGTTTTGTGGACAAAGTGCAAAGATTTCTTCAACCAAGGCGATTTCACCTCCATCGGCATAGTGAACGATATCGTCACCTGTTCCGTATCCTCCTTGGTTGCGTCCACGGGCAAGCCGTTTTCATCACCAGAATCTGCGTGCGCGTCGGGCTTTTTGGCTCGCTCGGCGAGAACGATGTCTCTGCCACACGCGATGCCCGCGAACACCAACGCCGGAAATGTGTAACGAATTCGTCGCGCGCCACCTTTGAGTAAGGCGTCGTGCGCGACGTTCAGCATCTCGAGTTGGCGCTCGTGATCGTCTCCGGACGCCTTGATCAAGTGCGCCACCTTGGCGACGACGTTTTGCTCATTGGCTAGTTGCGCACTCTTTTCCTTGTCGTCGACGCCGTCCTCGTCGCCGTCGCCGACAACGAGACAATCGATGAAATCGTACAGCAACGCGACTTCTTCCACGGAGCTCAGCGTGCTTCTATTCTTTAACAGGGTTTGTACGATACCGAGCGCCACCTCCTTCTTCGTGCTCGCGTCGAGCAAAGCGATGACTTGCGGGAACGATTTCAGCGCCAACACGGTGGAGAGCTCGCACGATTCCAACGGATCACTGAGCAACGCCGCGAGCTTTTTCATCACTTCCTTCTCAGTGATGGGTAACTTAGTCTTGAGAGATTCGCCGAGGGCGAGGAAAATCTCATCCAACGTCTTCGCGTCCGTGATTTGTAACTTTCTCGCGAAGGCCAACAACGCCGCGTACATGCCGATGATTTCCTTGGCGGGAACATCGTCGTGTGCTTCGATGATGCTTCGACAGCACTCGAAGGATTTCGGGAACACATCCGCGGCCTCGAATTCTGTCTTTGCCTCCTGTGTTTCCTCGGCGTAACTCAACAGTCGCCCGAGAAGCGCGTTGAGAATGGATCCGACGCGAACGTTGGGACGCAGCATCGTCATCGTCAAAAACACTTCCGGAAACGTCGCTAAATGATATTCGTCCGGAAACACCTGAATCAACACATCTAACAGGTAAGGCTGCGCGAGCTCGTCCTTACAATTCACCACTTGCTCCAAAATCCGCGGTAACACGGTTTCGCTATACATTTTCAAATCCACCCCGTCGAGCTGCGACAGCGCGAGCAAATTCTTCCCGACCAAATCGCGAAGCTCCTGACGCTCTTCCTCTCGACGCTTCTTCCCGTTCGATGGTCCTATGTGCTGCATGCGAACCCAAAGCTTGTTCATCTCGGTGAAATTCTGTAATAAAAACTCCACGGCGTCGGTGATGTCTCCACCTTCACCCTCGTACTTGGATCCTTTATCCGGCAGCAACGGCTTACTCATCTGACTCAAGTACGCTCGTAAGAACAACCCGTGCATCGGCTGCTGTACCCCGCGCGTCATCTCTACTAAATCCATCAGTACGTCTCTCGCGCTGCCCTCTCCCAGCTCCACGTACGACACCCCCACCGTCACCAACAGATACAGTCGCGGCAAAATATTTCCCGCGTGCTGTACGAGCTCGTACAGTTCCATGCACGTCCGCCCGTGTCTCGACTTATCCCCGAAAAAGCTCCGCAAATGGATCAACTCATCACTAGCCGCGATGAAGAGCTCGTAATACCCGCGCGGCGCCAGCGTCGTCGTCCTGAGCTCGCCGAGCATGAGACTGGCGTTTTTCAACGCCTCGCGCAAGTTGTCCTCATCCTGTCCACCGTCGCGTCCTCGTCAGTCCTCTCGTCGTCGCGCGCGCGCGCGTCGAACGCGCGTCGCCCTCGGATCGTGCATCGATCGCGCGTCCTCCCATCGCCTCGCGCGTCCGCTCGAGACGTCATCGCGCGCGTAACAGACTTGAATCGCGATTCCTCGTTTCGCGCCCGCCTCGGCCCTCGCGCGTCGTCTCCACGCACCGTCGCGCGCTTCATATGAAACGCGTGTTGCTTCACGAGCGATGTCGCCTCCGCGAGCCATCGATCGGCGGCGCTCGCGTCCGCGGCGTCCGCCATCGCGTTCTCCGAGCGACGGGCTCTAGCGGGACTCGTTGACAGATTGACGAATCACGATTGGCCAAAAATAGTGAACGAAATGCCCCGAGAACGTGCCGTCCGTCCCCGACGCGGACGTCACACGCGCGCGCGCGACGACCGCGTCGGACATGAGCCACGCGGTGCGAACCATCCCGTCGATCTCCGCCGCGCGCGCGGCGACGCCGACGCGCGGTGCGCGAGACGCGAGACGCGCGCGATGCGCTGCAAAGGGGAGTTTATCCATGAACCGCATCGTCGTCTCCAAGGCGGCGTGCGCGCCGTCGGAGACGCGCGCGACCGTCGCGCAAAGGTCCGCGATGATGACGACGTCATCGTCGAGAGGCGCGCGCGTGGCGACGGCGGCGGCGGGCGGCGCGGCGGCGGCGCCTGGGGACGCGACGCGAGAGAGCGAGGGCGCGTTCAACCTCGGCGCGAGACTGCGAGCGATCGCCTTCTTCGCCACGTCTTTGATCTTGGCCATCCCGCTGTTGATCGTGATGGTGATTTTGTTTCCGTTTTGCTGGGCGTTCGATCGCACCCGTCGAAGCGCGCTGAGCTTTTTCAACGACGTGTGGGCGACGGTGTCGTGCGCCTTGTTCATGAAGATTGAAGTCGAGGGCCGAGAAAACTTGCCGCCGGCGAACGAGGCGGCCGTGTACGTCGCAAATCACGCGTCATTCATGGACATTTATTCCATGTTCCACCTTCGACGACCGTTCAAGTTTATCTCAAAGACGAGCAACTTTTTGATTCCCGTCATCGGTTGGTCGATGTATCTCACGGGACACGTGCCGCTGAAGCGCATGGAACGTCGCTCGCAGATGGAGACGCTCAAAAAGTGCCGCGACATGATCGGTGACGGTGGTTCGGTGTTGTTTTTCCCGGAGGGCACGCGAAGTGTGACCGGGAAGATGGCGCCGTTCAAAAAGGGCGCGTTTAGCGTCGCCGCCAAGGAAAACGTCCCCGTCGTGCCCGTCACCATCGTCGGCGCGCACGAGGCGATGGCCAGCGGTAAGGAGTACGAACTCCACAACAACGGTATCAAGGTCATCGTACACCCGCGCATCCAATCCACCGACGCGGACATGCTCTGCGAACGCTCCGAGAAGATTATCAAGGAGGCGCTCGTCCAAAACTCGTAACGCAGCCGCGCAGCCGCGATAATACGCCGTGCAGCCGCGCACGAAGATTTTTTCTGCACCGCCGTTTCACCGCACGTCACGCGTTCGAAACACTTGTAACAACCGACTTCGATACCTTCACCGGCCGTCATCGCCTCTCACTCCGCTCTCCTTTGGCGCCGACACCGAAGCTCGCGTACTCTTTTTATGCCCGCACTGTCGGACGCGTCGCGCGACGCGCGCGTCGTCGGGCGCGCACGACCGAGCGACCACGATGGTAATGGACGCGTCCACGCTCGCGCGCGCGCTCGTCGCGCACGTCGTCGCGGTGCGAGAGCGCGTCTCGCTCGTCGACGTCGCGGGCGCGATTGTCGCTTTCGCTCTGTGCATCGGCGGCTGGTTTCTCGTCGCGCGCGCGCGCGCGCGCGCCGTCGTGGCGAACGCGGGGGTGGAGACGATGCGTTGGCGTCCAAAGGTGTTCTGGAGCCTGTATCAAAAGAGTCAAGGGTCGCTGTTGCGGCGAGTGGAGGCGCGCTTCTCTCGCGCGAGCGCGCGGCGTGCCTTCGGCGCCGTGGTGGGCACGTGTCCGTTCGTGCACGTGGGCGAAGCGAAACTGGCGAGGGACGTGTTGAGAGAAACGTCGGTGAAGGCGCCGCTGTACCACGCGTTCGAGGCGTTTTCGGGGCGGGGGATATTCACGGCGGAGGGAAAAGACTGGGAAGAAAAGCGAAGCGACGTGTTGAAGTCGTTCAACGTCGTCGGCTTGACGTCTTTGCGAGATCGAGCAGTTGAAGAGAGCGCTCGAGTGGTGCATGATATCAAGGGTAAATTATTGCAGAGTTTACAGCGGTCCGGAGACATCTTAGAGGTGCAAATGTTGCCCGTATTGCAGCGATTAGCGCTGCGAGTTACCTTTGGTTACCTCACGGGCGTGTCGCTCGAAGAGGCGTGCAAAACGTTTGGACAGGATCCGGAATGGGTCGAGAATTCGTATTTAGAAGCGTCGACGTTTTTACGTCAGTCGATTCCGGCGCGCGCGCGCAGTATTTGGATGATTAGTGACGTCTTATATCGGTTCACACCCGTCGGTTTCCGGGAGTGGATGAAGATTCGGGTTACTCGAAAAGTATCGAGTTTGGCTCTGCGGGCGGCGAAAGAGGATTCTCCGCTCGGGATCATAGGTTCGGGGAAATCGCACTCTAAAGACGGTCGCGTCTTTGTGCGAATTGATAGATTTCCTAGAGGGATGCTCGACGAAGTGACGACGCTTTTGTTTGCCGGTCACGACACGCAGAGCGCAACGCTCTCGTGGTGTCTCCTCCAACTCGTGGATAAACTAGAGATTCAGGAAGAGCTCAGGTCATCGTTCAACGATCGAGCGATGGCCGATGCGTTGGGTCTCTCGTGGACGGGAAGTAAACGATGGAAAGACGTCGACGCTGAGGAAACATCGACGCCGGCGTGGGCGACGTCAGCCTTCGCGCCTTTGCTCGAAGCCGTCCTTCGAGAAACCCTCCGACTTCACCCCGCCGCGCCCTTGGTCGTTCGCAAGCTCGCGTCGGACGTCAAGAGCAAAGATGCAGTCATCCCCAAGGGGTGCGCCGTCGGCGTGTGGCTCAGCTCGGTGCATCGAGACAAAGACGTCTGGGATTGTCCCGAAGAGTTTGATCCGTCGCGTTGGCTCAGCCAAACCGCGCGCCACGTGCGCGCGGGTTCCGCCAGTAGTTTCACCGAAGATGAAGATGACGCCCAAGGCTCACCGTCGTCGCGCGCGACGTCTGACCGCGCGTCCACGCGTCCGAACGGTGCGCTGAGACACAAGGGCGTCGGATACATGCCCTTTGCCTACGGCCCGCGCTCGTGCGTCGGGCAACAGCTCGCGCAGGTGACCATGCGCATCGCGCTCGCCCATCTCATAGAATCCTTCGTCTTCACTCCGAGCGACGACGCGGACGCGCGCGCGCCCTCCGTCGGGTTCACCGTCACCCCGACCACCGGCGCACCCGTTCGCGTGCGTCTCGCAAAATAGTGGCGACTCTCTACGTCGCCGCCGCGCGAAGCGTTCGATCAAATCACACGCTGTAGTCTGACGTGACAATTAAATAACTAATATATAGCAATCATCGCTTCAAATTCAAATGTCCCATTCGATCTCCTTCCCGGCCTCTTTCAATCGTCGTCGCAACTCCAACGCTTTTTTCGGCGTCGTTGGATACAACGCCACGAGCTCCTCGATGTCCGCGTAATTCACCCCAGCCTCGTCCGCCGCCTTCTTCCCATCGTGATACCGCACGCGACTCTTCAACTCTTGCGACATGCGTCCGTCGCCGTACTTCGGATCGCCCTTCTTCGGCACCGACCAATTCCCGACGAGATACCACCGCTGCTCGCCCTGGTCCTCGTCGTAATACAGATCGCGCACATCGATCCCTCGCGCCTCGCACATCTCCAGCGCGCGCTCGACGTCCGACCCTTGCTTCGCCTTACCCAATCCCAGCGCGGCGAAACGCGCGGCGAAGACGACGAGACCGGCCTCGGCGGCCGAGTCCAGGCTGATGACATCGGATAACGACTGCGCGTCCGCGACCGAGACGACGACGGTGGCTCGAGACGACGCGAGGAGACGACGCGAGGAGACGCGACGACGCGAAGGCGTCGCCACGGACGCGCGCGGGGGCGCGGACGCGGACGACACGACGGTGACGGCGCGCATGTCGTGGTTGGGGCGCGCAATGCGGGACTCGGGGCGCGCAATGCGGGACTCGGGGCGCGCAATGCGGCACTCGTAGGCGCTTCCGACGCGTCGACGCGCGCGTCCGATTCGCGTCTCGAGCGCGCGACGAGCGCGATGGTGTTGTATTACACCCCTCGAGGCGCCGAGACGACGGGTCACGTCATCTACGTCGGCGCGGATAAGCACGAGAATGAACATCTCATCAAGTGGGGACTGCCCCACGACGTCTGGTTTCACGTCGATAAACTCTCGAGCGCGCACGTGTATCTGCGCATGAGTCCGGGACAGACGATGGATGACATCACGCCCGAGGAGTTGGAGGACTGCGCGCAGCTCGTCAAGGCGAACAGCATCGCGGGGAATAAACAGAATGACTTGTACGTCGTGTACACGCCCTGGGAAAACTTGCTGAAACGCGGCGACATGGACGTCGGACAGGTGGCGTTCAAGAGCGAGAAGGCGGTGGGGAGGACCAAGGTGAAGACGAGAATGAATGATATCGTCAATCGGTTGAATAAGACGAAGGTTGAGCGATTTCCGGATTTACAGGCGGAGCGGGAGGCGTTCGACGAGGGCATTCGCAGAGAAAAGAAGGAGGCGTATCGCGTCGCCGAACGCGAACGGTTGGAGGAGGAGCGCGCGCGAGAGGCGGACAGGGAGGCGAGAGATTATAAGCACATGATGGTGGAGGATTCGATGAAGAGTAATAAGGAGATGGCGAAGAAGTACGCGTCGGTCGAGGAAGCCGAAGACGACTTCATGTAGAACGTCGGTGAAAATCGAGGCGACGTTAGAACCTAGAACCATTTGGAATGTTGTAGTGTTGAGACGAGAGTTGTTTTGATTTTTTTGTGCATGTTCTCATTACTTTTAATCTTTAAACGCGAACCAAGGGCTAGGGCTGGTTCTAAAGCAAAAGCGAGACGTCGACGCCAAGCGCCGGCGAGGGGGTTTGAAGTTAATAATGCGCGCAAACGGAAACCGTTTTCATCGCAGATCAACATCTGTACCTTAGATGAGATCGGCGACGTTGGAGGGAAGCTCCTCGATGACCGTTTGGTAGAAACGTTGGATGTCTTGGAGGAGACGTTCGTCTTCGGCGGTAACAAAGTTGATGGAGACACCCTTACGACCGAAACGACCGGAACGACCGATACGGTGAAGGTAGTTTTCGGGCTGAGTGGGCAAGTCATAGTTGATGACCAAGGAAACTTGCTGGACATCGATACCACGAGCGAGCAAATCGGTGGTGATTAACACACGGGAAGAACCGGAACGGAACTCGCGCATAATGACGTCACGAGTGTTTTGGTCCATGTCACCGTGCGTGGCGGAGACGGTGAAATCGCGGGCTCGCATGTTATCCGTGAGCCAGTCGACCTTACGGCGAGTGTTGGCGAAAATGACGGATTGCGTAATCGCAAGCGTCTCGTACAAGTCGCACAACGTGTCCAACTTCCATTGTTCCTTGTCGACGTTGACGTAGAACTGCTTGATACCTTCGAGGGTAAGTTCGTCGCGCTTGACCAAAATGCGCACCGGCTTGGTCATGAACTTGCGGGTAATCTCGAGCGCCTCCGGCGGAAGGGTGGCGGAGAAAACACCGACTTGCACCTTCGGCGGGAGCAACGTGAAGATGTCGTAAATTTGATCCTTGAAACCACGAGAAAGCATTTCATCGGCTTCATCGAGAGCGAAAATCTTGATGCTGTCGCTCTTCAACGCGCGGCGGCGAAGCATGTCGTACACGCGACCCGGAGTACCGACGATGACGTGGACACCGGCTTGGAGGATGCGGGTGTCTTCACGGACGGAGGTACCACCGACGCACGCGTGGCACTTGACTTGAAGGTAGTCACCCAACGCGCGCATGACCTTTTCAATTTGTTGCGCCAACTCACGCGTCGGCGCCAACACGAGCGCTTGGCACTCCGTAATGTTGTAATCGAGGCTTTGCAAGATGCCGGCGCAGAAAGTAGCCGTCTTACCGGTACCGGATTGCGCTTGCTGGATGACATCGAAACCCTTGGAGAACGGGACGATACCACGTTGCTGGATGGCGGACGGCTTTTCGAAACCGTACGCGTAGATACCGCGCAACAAGTTCTCCTTCAAGTTCATCGTGTCGAACGTTTCGTGAACTTCCGTCCACTCGGTGATGGTGAACTCTCCGTTCTCATCCTTCTCTTCCTTCATGAGTTCTTCCATACCACGATCATAGTTGGCGTCATCGAATCCTCCTTCTCCAGACATGCTGAAGAGAGTCTGCGCGAAGTCGTGAAAAATCATTCAATCAATCCGTCAGTCTCGTCCCGCCTCTCGTCGTCTCTCACCACGCGCGCCCGCACCCTTCCCACGCGCGCGCGCCGGTCGACTCCCCCCTCTCTCACACACGCGCGTCCTCCACACCGCCCCGTCTCCATCGCATCCACCATCCACGCGAGGAAACAACAAATGAGCGCCGCGCGCGCATCTCATTCATTTCCGGCTCGATCGCCCCGCCGAGTCAATCATCACTCATCATCTTGCCCTCCACCCGCGTCGTCGTCGCCCCGCCCCCGTCCCGCGCGTCCCGCGCGCCCCCACCCGCGCGCGCACCCCCCACCCGCGCGCACACATTTCCCCCCCCGCGCGCGCCATCCTCCATCATCGCGCGCGTCGTCCGTCACCGTCGGGACGCCCACCGCGCGACATGACATCACCGCGCGATCCAGACGTCGCGCGGATGCGCCGCCATGCGTCCGATT
>Ga0181573_10000146_pt1 | contig 70624 bp, 38 predicted proteins | sample 101ome_25_FD_148643 | JGI IMG/M metagenome (GOLD analysis project Ga0181573, IMG submission 148643) | Coastal salt marsh microbial communities from the Groves Creek Marsh, Skidaway Island, Georgia - 101409BT metaG (spades assembly) | ecosystem: Environmental > Aquatic > Marine > Intertidal zone...
CGCGGCGCGAGGGGCAGCCTCAGGCGCGCGCGAACGCTCCCGACGAACCTGCACGCTCACGACGACGACCACCTCCCGTTAGATCCACGCGCCGCGCGGGCGCACGTCGTCGCCGCGCGGGCCGCCGAGGCTGCCGCGCAGGCCGCGAGCCTCCGACCCTTCGGCTACCTCGGCGTCACGCGCCCGCCGTGGACCACGCGGTGGGAGGCCAACCTCGTGGACGAACACACGGGCGGGCGCGTGTTCCTCGGCAACTTCGACCAGAAGGAATCCGCCGCGAGGGCCCACGACGCCGCCAAGCTCAAGCTCGCCCTCGGGGACGACGAGCCCGTGCCCCCGGACCAGCTCAACTTCGACGCGAGCGACTACCGCGAGGAGCTCTCGGCCATGACGGAGTGCACGTTTGAGGACTTTGTCAAGACGCTCGTGACGCACTCGTACGGGGGGGGTCGAAGCGCCGGGCACTCAAAGTTCCGCGGCGTCTTCGCGCGGGAGGACGGCCTGTGGGAGGCGAAGCTCGACGACGAGGACGCCGGCGGGGGGCGCGAGGACCGGCGGTGGAAGAAGTGAGCGGGCCGCGCCCGAGCGAGGAGGGACGGGGGCGCTCTCGGGACGTCTTTTTTAGCATCTGAATGAATCACAACAAATGAGAGGCTCGCGCTAAGGGGACGTCCCGCGCGATCTCGCGTGCGACGCCCCTCTCTTCTCTGTCCTCTGTCCTCTTTTCTCCCTTCACCAGTCGCCGTCTCGGGAGTAGCGGACGTCGCCCGACCCCGAGTCGCCCGACCCCGAGTCGAAGCTTCCGCTTCCGCCGCCGCTCGCATCCTTGGTGATGATCCGCGTGAGCTCCCCCATCATGCAGTCGTCCACCTTCTCGTCGTTATCCCACCCGGTGTTCACCCACCTGTTCTTCTTCGGCCTGTACGAGTACTCGCCCGAGTCGCCGCTGTCGTTGGAGTAGCGGTTATCGGACGCGCCGAAGAAGTCGATGTCGGACCCCGCGCCGAGCCCGCGACTTCGACCCGAGCCCGGCGAATTCCCGCCAGCCGCGCCGCCCCGCCGGCCAAAGACGGCGCCCCAGTCGGTGGCGCCGCTCGCTCCGCCGTACCCGGACCCGTCGGAATCGTCGAAGGACCGCATGCGGATGTTCCTGGCCTGGTCCTGGAGGTTCTGGCGCAAACCCGCCTCCACGCCGGGGGCGCGCTCCTCCTTGGGCGGCTTCGCCTGCAGCCAACGCTTGATGACGTGTCCGGAGAGCTCGATCCGCCCGGCGCTCAGAGATCCGCCGTAGTTGAACCGCAGACGGCGGAGCAGGACGATGACGCGGTCGCCCGTCTGCGCCAAACGCCTGCCCTCGTCGTCCCCGGACGCGATCATCTCCTCGTGCTCCTCGTCCGACAGCACCCTCAGCGTCACGTCGGGCAGCTCCGCGTCCCCGGCGCCTGCGTGCGCGTCCGAGTATCGCCTAAAGACGCGAAGCATGGTGAGCACGGCAACCTCCGCCGCCGCGGGTGGGAACTTCCTGATGTCGTACACGCTGTCCGTCTCCGTGGCGAACTTTGGGACGACGCCGATCGCCTGAGCCTCCTCGTACATGATGAGCGCTCGAAGCGGATAATACTTTCGCGCATCCTCGTGCGACGAGTCCTCGTGGGAGACGGCTCTGGCGAGCGACTCAGCCTTGGACCCCGGCCTCGTCTCCCTGTCCACGGCGCGCAGGGACGGCAGCGTGGGCGGGCGGAGGCACGCGAGCATGGCGGAGAAGGTGGCGAGCCTGGGCCTGACCCCCGCGACGGTGGCTTCGTGGTACGCGGCGATGGCTCGATCGGCCCACTCTGTCCACTCGGGCTCCTCCTTTTTCCGTCTGGAGGAGTCGTCGTCCTGGTCCCACTGCGCGCGCTTGATGTTCCGGCGGTCGTCCGGGTCGGTGAGGGCGCGGATCTTAAGCAAGGTGACGCCGATGAGGATGTTGAGCGCAACCTCGGACGGGGGCTGGCCAGCATTGCGGCTGCGCTTGTACGTGTCCCAGGTGAGCGACGCGTCGCCGTGCCGAGCGCACGAGCTCAGCAGCTCGCACCACGTCTGCTCGTCGGGTTCCAAGCCCGCCGCGCGCATCTCCGCCTCCGCCTCGAACATCTTGTCCATGTCCCCGCCCCGGCCGCTGGCGATCACGAGCATGGTGAAGTGGTGACGGGTCATCTCGACCGTTCCGGTGGTCTTGGCCTCCTCGTACCAGCGCCACGCGAGGTCCGGTCGGACGGCTGACCCGGCGGCTCGCATGAGCGCGTGGTAGGTGTCCCCGTCGCACGCGAAACCCGCGGCGCGTAGCCGGAGGACAGCCTCCTGCGCGGCGTCCACGTCCCCGCGCCTCGCCGCGGCCGTCACGAGGGCGTTGTACATCTCCATCGGAACCGCCAAGCCGCGGCTGGCCACCTCGGCGATGGCGCTCTCGACGCCGGCTCCGTCCCCGGCTCTCGCGGCGATGCCGGCGAGCGACGCGAACACCTCGGGGGTGGGCGCGACCCCCGCGCGCTCCATCTCAAAGACGACGCGCTTCGCCTCCTCGCGCTCCCCGGCCCTGCCGGCGACCGCGATGAGGGTCGCGTAGAGCATCGCATCCGGCGCCACTCGCTCGACCCGCATATCCTCCCAAATCTGCCAAGCCTTGCCGAGATCGGCGAGGTGCGAGCACGCAATCATCGCCTCCTGGAAGACCATGATCGAGGGCTCGATGCCCGAGCTCGGGTCCATCGCGCGGTCGTACAGCGAGAGCCCCCTATTCGATTGACCCGCGTTCACGCACGCCTTGATCAGCGCCGAGTAGGTGTACGCGTCGGGTGCCAAGTCGGCTTCATCCGACGACTCCATCTCGTCGTAGAGATCGAAAGCCTTTTGGAGGGCGTCGGCGCTCAGCGCGCGGACCTCCGCCGCCCTGCCGCAGGCGCTGAGGATGGTGTTGATCATGGTACCGTCGGGCGCGACCCCCGCGTCGTCCATCTCCTCGCGAAGGTCGAAGCATCGCCGGAGCGTCGCGGCAACCTCGCCCGACGAGTCGATCTCCTCCGACCTCGACCCTCCGATGACCCCGGCGTCGTCGCCGGCGCCCGATCCGATCGCCGACTCGCCGTTGGACGCCGACCTTTTCTTGTGGATGGAAGCCTTGGTGAGCTCCATCACGCGCCGGGACAGCGCGTCCATGAGCGCGCCGTACGTCACGACGTTACCCTCCAGCCCGTCCATCTCCATCCGCCGAAACGTCTCAAACGCCTTCTCCAGCTCCCCAGCCTTGGCGCACGCGCTGATGAGCGTCGTGTACGCCATCACGTCCGGCTGGACCCCGTTATCGTACATCATGACGAAAGCGGCGAACGCGCTCCTGGAGTCCGCGGCGGAGGCGCACACCGACAGCAGCATGTTGTAGAGTCGCACGTCGGGGTAGTCCACGAATGAGACGAAATCAAACGCCACGGCAACCGCGCTCCGCCTGGCGCACTGCCTGAGGAACGCCTTGTTGCTCACCCTGCCGCCCACGGTGTTGAGCCCCGCGGTTTTCAGCGCCCGCAAGAGCTCGAGCGCGTTGTGGAGTCTGCCGCAGTCCACCAGGGTCTCGTAGAGCTGCAGGTGCGGCCGCGCGGTGGACATGTTGATGGCGTCCTTATCCGGGATGGGCGGGAGCTGATCGAGAAGCCTGGCGAGGGGCCACCCCTGCCTCACCCCCTCCAGGTGCGCCGCCTGCGCGTACTGCGTGTCCTTCTGGTACCTGGACAGCACCCCGGGCGATGACTTTCGGGTGCTTCCGGATTTTTTGTCGGGGGCGGAGGGCTTCTTGGCGCGCGACGACGGGGGATCCTCGACGACCGCCTGAGACACGGGCTCCGGGATCGCGCCGAGGACGACGATGGGCGAGGGCTCCGGGGACGGGGAGCGGGGCACCGGGGCGGGCGCGGAGGCTCCCGTGACGAAGGATCGCGGGATCCTGCGGGGCCCGGTGCCATCGCCGCCGTCGCCGTTGCCCTCGGACCTCGCTCCGCCCAGCGCGGCGCGCGGCGCGAGCTCCGCGGCGCGCCCCTTCGCGAAGGCGTTCGCCAGCCGCCGAGACCGCGCGCCGGTTAGAGGTTTGTCGTTGCGAGGACCCCTCGCGCCCCGGGGCCCCGCGGGCGCCGCGCGCGCGTTGGCAGCCATGAGCGCGCCGGACGCGGTCGCCGCCGTGCCAACCATCCTCGCGATCCCGCCCGCGACCCGAAACCCGGCGCACGCCGAGCTCGACGACGCCTTGACCCTTACCCCTTACGCCACGGAAGGGGAAAAGCACCCTTTCGAGCCCCCAGCTTCTTTAATGGCCGCGCGTTCGCGCCTCCACGACCGGGGTCTCGTCGGCCTCCGCGATGGGGGTTGGCGAAATTCCGCGGTCGGTGCACGTACGGGCTCTTTACGTTCGAACGCGCCGCGAAGCGGTCGCGCGAGACGCTGTGGGCGTTCGTTGGGGCGCCCCGCCCGGGGTCCCTACCAGGATTCTCGCAAGACTTCCAAGGAGCCACGGGTGGAGAATCCTCGCCGGAGGGGCTATCCATTTCGTGGCCCGAGACGATTGGGTTTTTCTCTCGGTTCGTGAACCATCGCCGCGCGCGGTTGGGAATCATGGGGTTTTGCATTTGCAGGACATTTCAACTGTGGACAACTGTCTGGCGGATATTTTGAGGATAAATAAACCGTGACGTGGAGGCCGACTCATATCCTCACTCGGTCGGTCGGATCTTTGGTCGGACACAGGTCGCCGTCGCGCTGGCGAAGGGGGGGCGGACGGTAACAATTGTCATCCCAGACACACCGCTCGCAGGCCCGACATGGGCGGGTTCCGCCGAGCCGCCCACGCGGCGCTCGCGGCATCGCGTCGACCCCCCACGGTCGCCCCCTCGGTCGCCGTCCCTCGCGCGGGGTGGCGATGTCCGTCGTCGCCGGACCGAGGTTGGGACGCGTCATCCTCGCCCGCGACGAGCCTCCTCCTCGCGGGTCGGGAGGTCCCGTCTCCGCCGCGCGCCGCGCGCGGATTCGCCGCGAAACCGCATCATCCACCCAGCGCTCCCGTCGTACCCCCCGGATGGGGCGGCGACGGCGGCGAGGACGACGTGGACCCCGACGGCAGCACCCGACGCGCGCTCGAGGTGGCCATCGACCGCGCGGGACTCTTCCGATCGATCGAGCAGGCGCAACGCGACGGGGGGCACGGCGCGTCCTCCTCCTCGCCCCACGCACACAGGCACCTCGAGGGGCTGGAGGCGCACCTGGCTTCCATCATACGCTTCAGGGGAGGGCCCATAACCCTCGCCGAGTTCATGCAGGAGTGCCTGACGCACCCGGAGTTTGGCTACTACATGCACCGCGACGTGTTCGGCGAGAGGGGCGACTTCGTCACCTCCCCCGAGGTGTCGCAGGCGTTCGGGGAGCTCATGGGCGCGTGGGCGGCGTGGACGTGGGAGAGCATGGGAAAGCCGTCCACCGTGCGGATCGTGGAGCTCGGGCCCGGGCGGGGCACCCTGATGGCGGATCTGCTCAGGGGGACCAAGAACCTGCGGGAATTCACCGACGCCGTCGCCGTGCACATGGTGGACGTGTCGCCGGCAAACAGAAAGGCGCAGAGGGAGGCGCTCAAGTGCGGCCCAGCCCGCGAGACGGACGCGGAGAACGGGGATAACGAGTTATCTCGGGGGAAGAACCCGAGAAGACGCGGGCTGGGAGAGGTGCGGGTCCCGAGTAACCCGATGACGATCCGCGGCGGTTCCGACGGGGAAGAGGCGTCATCTGGCGGATCGACGCGCGAGGAGCTCGGACTCGACACGGTGGACGTCGGAGTCAGCGGCATAAACGGCGCCGTCGTCGAGTGGCACGAGACCATGGACGCGGTACCGCCCGGGCCCACCATCGTCATCGCGCACGAGTTCTTCGACGCCATGCCGGTTCACCAGTTCACCCGAACGGAGAGGGGTTGGTGCGAGAGGCTCGTGGCCATCTCCGGCGACGTGGCGAAAGGGCGGGGGGGTTCGTCGTCGATCGGAGACGAATCGTCACGGGACGGAGACGAATCGTCACGTGCGTTCGAGATGGTACTGTCGCCGGGGCTCACCCCCGCGGGTGCGCTCATGGTGCCGCGCAGGCTAGAGGGCGTGGACGCGTCGCGGCGCGACGGGCTGAGGCAGCTGGAAATATCGCCGAGGTCGCTCGCCATTTGGGAGAGGATAGCCGCTCGGCTGGAGGAACACGGCGGCGCGGCTATCGCCATCGATTACGGCGAGGAGGGGCCGTTGGGCGATACCCTGCAGGCGATAAGGGATCACGAGTTCGTCGACGTGCTGACGGACCCCGGACGCGCGGACCTCTCGGCGTACGTTGACTTTGGGGCGATGCGGCGGGTGATTGAGACGAGGAAAAACTCAGGCGTCGAGTGCTACGGGCCGGTGACTCAGCGGGACCTGCTCTTCGGTCTGGGCATCGGGCAGTGGCTCGAGAAGATGGTGGAAAAGTGCGCAACGGAGAAGGAGGTGGATAAGCTCATAGCGGGGTGCGAGAGGCTGGTTAGCGGCGAGCAGGGTGCCCTGGGTGAGGGCGGGAGGACGGAGGGAGCGGGGAAGGGAGCTGGGATGGGGTTCAGGTACAAGGCGCTGGCCATGGTCAGCAAGGGCCTGGGCAAGCCCGCGGGATTCTGATCAAAGGGTGGCATCCCATTCGCTCGGGCGTAATCTTAGTGTGTAATAACAAGTGACTACGTGCGGAATAATCGTTAATCTATACGTGCAGTTGCGCGAAACCCGTGCAACCAAAAGAATATGTGTTTGGACGAACCCGTCGTCGGCTGTCACCCCAGTCACCCCAGTCACCCAACCTCTCCGTCCGAGAGGTCTCAGAACACCCTGATGTGCTGGACATCGTTCTGAAACTCCCCGTTGTACGCCAAACCCCCGATGACGAGTAAACCGTCCTTCGCCGGCACCATCACGTGGCCCGTGCGGTGCTCCCAGACCTCATCCTCGTCCGCGGCGTCCTCCATGTCGACGTCGCGCGTCATCGAGTCGCCGTCGTCCGCGCCCCGCAGGTACACGTGGTTGTTGCGGTTGGGATGCTGAATGGGCATCCACGTTGCCCGCGAGATGTCCAACATCGCGAAGCCACCCTCGAAGAACGTCAGGCCCTGCATGGTGGCGAGGCCCTGGTCCGCCGTCGCGTAGGTTCCGCTCGCGCCCGCGGTTGGGCTGCCGCGGCCGCCGGAGAAGACGATGCGATCGCCGAGCACCACCGCGGCGTGACCCACCCGGGGTGCGGGGGGCGTCCCCGCGACGTCGAGCCTCTCCCAGGTGGGAACCCGCACGCCGAGGTCCAGCCGCCACAGGTCGTTGAACACGTCGCTGATGTGGCACCCGCCGAACACGTACAGGGCGTCGCCGACCAGGCTCACAGTCTGGCCCGCCCTCGACGGCGGTCGCGCGTCGTCGCCGAGCTTGAGCTTCTTCCACGTCGCCAGAAGCCTTCTGGACTCGGGCTCCCGCGGGTTGAGGCCGACGTCGAGGATCCAGGTGTCGTTAAAGCAGTGCTGGGTGTTGCTGCCGCCGAAGAGCACGAGCTTTCCGTTCCAGGACACCGCGCTGTGACCCCACCTGGCGTCTGGGACGCCGTCTTCGGGATCAGCCGCGACAACCAGCGGCTCCCTCCACGTCAAACCCTTGTGCTGGCTCGCCGCGTCGCTGATGCTGACGTTCTCGTCGCCCTGGAGGATGCAGAGGGAGTTGGAGAAGCCCTCGAAGAACCCCTGCGAACCGCCGAAGAGCGCCACGACCTCGCTGCCCGGGATGCCCGTCACGGAAACCGCGGTGAGCGTGCCCGAGCACCTCGGGAAGGGCGGGTCGCCGGCGGCGTCGAGCTGCTCGAGCTGTAGGGACTTCTTCCTCAGGTCGAGCAGGTGCAGATCGTTGAAAAAGTCCGCGCCGCTGCCCTGGCCGCCGAAGAGCAGGATCTTGTTGCCGTCCTTTTGAAGCAGAGGGAGGAAGGTTGGGGGTGGTTGTCAGTCGTCGGCAACCGCGAGTTTTGGCGGGTTAATAAAGGAGGGGTTGGAGGTGATCCGACTCGGACGGTTTGGGAAACCGAGGGCCGATTCGGGGCGGTGGGGCGCGCGCGCGGGTTGGATACTCACCCCGATGGCGGTGCAGCGATGCAGGTACCTCGCCGCGAACTTTCCCCTATTCTCGAGCTCTGCGTTGGGAGGGAATGGGCGAGATCAGCGCATGTTCGGGGCGAGGTCGTCGGTCGGGGATCTAGCGCGTCGAGTCAAATTTAACTCAAGAGTTGACGGGAATCGCGTCGGCGGTTTTCGACCGCTCCTCACCTTCGCCCTTCGCGTGCTCCATCCACGAGTAGGAGTTCGGTCCGGGGTTCATCCAGAACTGGAACATCTCCTTCCAAGCGGGTTCCACGACCATGTCGCCGTGAGGGTACCTGCGTAACGGGGCGTCAAGCGCGGTCAGCGTGGAGTTCGCAACATGGTGACGACGAGTAATTTCAGAGAAAGGAAAAGAGCTTTTGCGGCGGTGGCGGGTCGATCGACTCACCGCTCGTTCGGCAGCGTCTTGGGCAGGACGATCGAAGCCTGGCTGCCCAGCTTTTCGGAGAGGAGCTTGCGCCACAGGGATTCGGATCGAGCGACCTGCTTGAAGGTCTTGCACGCGCAGGCCGCGCGCGCGACGTCGCCGGCACTCAAAAAACCGAACACGTCTCGGAGAACGTGGGCCGGTAGCTTCTCGAGGAGCATGGAGGGCCCCGTCGGCTCCGGCTCCGGCTCATGGCGATACATGCGTCCGCTGTTGCTTCGCCTCCACCCACTTCCACGCCCGTAAAAACTTGGCGCCGGGACCATCGACCGACGCGAGGATCACGCGGTCGCGCGCGGTGCGGGCGTAGAATGCCCGTCACCGGTGGTCGCCTGTAAAAAGCAACAGCCCGCACGCCCCAAAAACCAAAAAACCTGCGCGGGACCGCGAATCCGATGCACTCTGCGCGGCTGTGGTTCCTCGTTTTTCCCGAGCTCGATCCAATGCGGGGGCGGTCGTTTGGTTTTTTCACGAGGCGAATGCCCCTACGATTTTCCATTTACGGTTTACAAACTCGACCGGCAGTTCGCGGCAGTCTGCGAGATTTCGGAAAATCGGACCGGTTCCGTCGTGCCTCCCTCGAGGCCCTTTTGCGGCTGACGACAAGAGGGCGCGAGAGGATTCGCTCATCTGGCGGGGCGATTTTTTCTCCCGTTTGAAACGGGAAAGCGCAATTTCAAAGGAACATTCACTGCGAGAGTTTCCGCGTTGCTTTCAACCATCCGATGAAAACTCGAACGTTGGGCAACGAAAGGAAAGCGCTGTCGCGCGGCGCATCGATCGGCCGTGTCGGTCTCGTCTCCAAGATCTCCGAAGGGACCTTGATATTTTTTGGCGGGTCTTCCTCAACACTTTTCCGGTCAGCACCGACACAGCACGACATGCCTTGTCCCATGTGCGCTAGCGCGCTCGTCGCGAATATCTTGGGAGCCTCCGCCGTGGGCACCGCGGGAGGGGTCGCCGCCCTCAAGATGAAAGACAAGGCTCGAAAGGTCAAGTCATCCAAGCCCAAGCCCAAGCCCAAGGCGAAATGATGGGGCAAGCCAACAACGCTCGCATGTGCGCTGCGCGGCGGTCTCGGCGTGTGCGTGCACGCGCGCGGGACCTCCAGAAGTGGCGGAACATACGCTTCGGTCATTTCCAAGCGTATATCGGGTCGCGCGGCGGTCGGATACCGGCGGTATCGGCGCCCGCCTCCCGCGTTCTCCACCTCCGAGGCTTGGAAGCCGGGTTCAAATTTTGTTGACTGATAACATTAACTTGCTCGGCGCCGCCGGTGGTGCGTCGCGCGTTTCAATTGAAGTGCGTTCGAGTTAAAAAGCCTACGCGACGAGCGCCGCCGTGACACCTGACTCAGCCCGTGGGATATTCATCGGGTTCCACCGGCACCTTCGTGTTGACCGCGCCGCCCTGGAAGATCGCCTTGTCCCCGTGCGACCACAGCTCCGCCGGCACCTTCTCCTTGGGCGCCGCCGCCAGCGCCGCCAAAAACTTTGCGTGGAGCCTGTGCGAGCCCTTGTACGCGAGCACGTGACCGATGGGCACGCCCGCCATCCCGGGCTCCGCCATGAGCGAGAGGTCCCCGATCAGATCGAGGATCTTGTGCCTGGCGTTCTCGTTGGGCAGGATCATCGGCGGGTTCCAAAACTTGTCGCCGTTGGCGATGAGCGCGCACTGCTCCACGCCGCCGCGGATGTAGCCCGCGCGGAAGTAGGCCATGTAGTCCTGCATCGTCCCGAAGGTTCTCGCGCGCGCGATGAGGTCGACGTAGTCGCCGTCCTCCGTGGGCGTCCAGCTCTCCCACTGTTTGCCTATGGCGGTCGACTTGTACGTGAAGTCGACGCCGTAGGTGAGCTTCGTGACGGCGTCCGGGATGAACTGCACGAAAGCGTCGCCGTCTCGCACGGTGATCATCTCGCTGGGTCGCCACGCCATCCGGGGCACCTCCGCGGTGGATCCGTCGGCGTGCGCGGGGACGAGGCCGACGCGGGCGCACTCGTACGCGAACTGGTACGCGGACCCGTCCACGATGGGAACCTCGCCGGAACCCTCGAGCTCGATCCTCGCGTTGTCCACGCCGATCGCCTCGAGCGCGGAGAGCAGGTGCTCGCAGGTGATGACGCCGTTTGTTTCGTCCACCGCCAAGCGCATGGACAGGCGGAGATCGTCCTGCGCGAGCGCCGCCGCCGCCGGGATCCTGACCTCGCCGCCATCGCCGCCGAAATCCCCCGGCGACTCCGCCGCGCTCTCCCGCTTGGCCCTCAGCTCCGCCGCCCGCTCCGCCGCGTCCTCGTCCTCGCCGTTGAGCATGCTGCGAAGCTGCTCGTAGAGCATGTCCTCGGTCTCCTCCTCGGTCAGCCCCTCCCTGGCGAACGCGCCTCCCTCGACGTCGTCAGCCGCGCTCTCCGGGACGGTACCCGGGGGCACGCGAACAAAGTACCTGCCCTCGCCGGCGCGCGCGGGGCACACCCGCACCGTCTCCCACTCGCCCGAGTGGAGCCCGACGCCGATCAAGGTGAAGCTGCGGCGAAGGGTCTGCTGGTAGGTCCTGGACTCCGGGTTGGTCGGGTACCAGTGGCGGTCCAGGAGCGCGGCGTCGCGGAGCTCCTGCTTGGATTTGAAGTTCTTGTACCCGGACACGTCGTACGCCTCCTTGCTGTCGAAGAACGGGCGCTCGTCCTCGCCGTTGCCGGGGAGGGTCTTGCCGGACCCGGTCTTACCGGCCGCCGCGCGCGTCGTCGCGCCGCGCGCGCGGCCCCGGGGGGTGAGGGCGAAAATCGGGTTGCCCTTGCTCGCCGCCGCCCGGAGCGGGGCGGCGGCGTTGCGGGACGCGAGCCGCGCGCCGCCCACCGCGGCGGGCGTCGCGGCCAGCATCGCCGCGCTCGTGGGGTTGATCATCTCGCCCGTTCACCGTCCACTCGTCGCGATACCTCGTGTGAGAGTACGGCGCCGGCACCGGCGGGACGAGGGTAAAGCGCAGGATTGATGTCCGCGACGCTTTTTTATCTGCCCGCCGCTCCCATCAACCGCCGCCGGTGATTGGTCGGACATGGTTTATACGGGGAAAAAGGGAAACGAACCAAGATAAACCGTCGTTTCCAACCGACCAAAGTAATTTTTCGACCAAAGTACAGCGAAGCCGAGGGAAGAGGGGCGCTGCTGCTTTTTCCCCTCCCCCTCGGAGAGACGACCCTCGTGCGCCGTCCCGACGAAAAGAGAGGATGGGAGCGCGGGTGCGTTCACCTCCGCCGCCCGGGGGTTTTGGTGGCATCACGAACCGGACGCGGTGCTCGCGGCGGCGATCGCGACCCCCCGGGGTCGAACCGGCGAGGACCCACGCCGGTGACGGATGTTCAATGGCGGGGAGCCGGGGTTTCGGGCTCGTCGACGCGGCTGGTCGACGCGCGCGCTCGGATAGGATCGGAAGCTCACGCGGCGCCGTGCTCTCACCGCACGAGGTGGACACACGCACGATACGACGGCGGCGGGGACGCGTCGCCTCGGGTAGGTTGTCGTCTAAAAGCATCCGTGTCAATCGATCGTCGAGCACGAGCTCGAGGACGAAAAAGGTATTTTGCGCGCCCGGTTTTTGTATGGGCAAACAGTCAGATTCGAGGGAAAGCGTTTCGAAGGCGTTATTTTCGTGCCTTCCAAGATTCCTTATACTGAATAGTCCTACGAAATGAATATTCCTTCAGGGCACAAAGGTGTCTAGCTCAATCGCCGTGACGCGTCTCGGCGCACGTGACCGATGATGACCCGCATCGCGCTCTTCCTCGTGGCCCTCCTCCCCCTCGCGGCCGCCGCCGACGTCGGCAACGAGGGCTGGACAGTTCCCCCGTTCAAGTGCTTCGGCACCACCGCCGTCAACAAGTACGAGATGACCTCGGTCCCGTCCGATCTCTCCGGAATCACCTGGAATCCCTCGACCAAGACCCTCTTCGCCGTGAACAACGGCGACCGCATGATCTACGAGATCCAGTATCCGAACACGCTCGTACAAAAGTGGGACGTCACGACCCTCACCCTCGACCTCGAGGGTATCTCCGCGCTGGGCGGCCGAAAGTTCGCCATCACCGACGAGAACCCAGTCAAGATCGTCGAGGTCACCCTCAACGCCGACGGCACCATCTCTGGCGCCGTGGATCCCGTCAATGGCGTCAAGGGTATCACCCCGAAGGCGGCGTCCAACCTCGGATTCGAGGGCGTCACCAAGATTGGCACCACCTACTATGCCGTGCAGGAGGCCACCCCCGCGAAGCTCTGGAAGCTTGAGTCGGGCGCCACCGCCTACGCCGACCTCTCCGGTGACCTCGAGAAGCACGCCACGTATCAGATCAAGTCCGTCGGCGGGCTGACTCGCGGCGGCGACGCCACGGACGAGCTCTTCCTGATGGCCAAGACCTACACGGGTACCGGTCGCGACGGCAGCTCCAAGTACTACCAGAAGGGCATCATCCGATACAAGATCAGCGACGGCACGATCCTCGAGCGCTTCGGCGGCGAGATGTGCAACATGGGCCAGCCCGAGGGGCTCACCTTCTGGAAGGACGATACCAGCGGCAAGATCAGGATGCTCATGGTGGGCGAGACCCACGAGGCGAGGCTCTACGAGGCAGATCCGTCCTGCACCGACGCCATCGGAAGCATCGAGACCAAAATGGCGACCTGCGTTGAGAAGAAGGTCAGCACTGCCACCTGCGAGAAGACCAAGGCGGACGGCGGCTGCCCCTGGACCCGCTGCGACAAGGACATCACCGACCACAACAAGATCTGCACTGACGACACGCCAGGCACCACCGACTGCACCGAGACCGAGTGCTTCAACCACTGCAACAACACTCTGGTCAAGGGCAATAAGTGCACGCACTGGGCCTACGACGTCAAAGAGAAGGAATGCTACATCTTCGCCGGCTGCAAAAACGACAAGTTTGATGAGGACTACACCACCTATGCAATGGAAGACCCGACGTGCGAAAAGACCCGCGCCAAGTACCCTAAGGGCTGCGAGAAGCGCAGATGCGATACGACGGGAAAAAATAAGATGCTCAAGACCTGCAAAGACGACAACCCAGGCACCACCGACTGCACCCTGGCCGAGTGCGAGGACAAGTGCAAGAAGCACACTGACTTCACTTGCACCACCTACGCCTATGAAGCCGCTGGGAAGGAGTGCTACCTCTTCGAGACGTGCGAGGACGAGAAGGCCAGCGACGACTACGACCTCTATGTGCTCCGTGACCCCACCTGCGAGGAGCCGAGGACCTCGTCGGGCGGCGGCTGCACCCAGCGCCGCTGCGACAAGGACGTGACCCCGCACACCAAGATCTGCGTCGACGACTGCCCCGAGGCGCAGTGCACCATCGACCAGTGCGAGATTTACTGCGCGCAGACCACGTTCACGAAGGAGCACGCCGAGGCTTACTGCACCCACTGGGCGTACGACGCGGTGGACAAGGAGTGCTATCTCTTCTACGGCTGCAAGGGCGAGCAGTACGACGACGACTACACGCTGTTCACGCAGAGCTACGGCGAGCGCACAACGCTGCAGGGCAAGCACGGCAAGACCATCGCCAAGACTCCGACCTGCCCGGCTAAGTCCGGCGCGGCGTCCAACGTCGCGGGTGCTTTCACCTTCCTCGCCGCCGCCGCGCTCGTCGCGGTGTGAGGGGTGACGGTTCCCCCGACCATCGATCACACATACCTTCGTAAGAATAAGGCGTCCAAGTCGACGCCAAGAGTTGACTCTATTACCACTATCATCTGACCACGTTGCTGATATTGTTACTAGCGGTATTTATTTCAAATAAGAGTTATTCACGGTAATTGCACTGGAACCTTCGATCATGCGCTGGATGGGCTTTGGCGCACGCGCGTGGCCTGCCCGGGTGTATTTGGAGCTGCCGCGACGAACTGGGCGGTGGCTATCGATGGCTCTGGCGATTGCTCCCTCTTCACGCTCGTGGCTTCGGCGTCCGCCCCCCTTTTGACGCGAGGTCGGCTGCGTGCTTCGCTCATCATTGTTCCCGCATGCGACGCGGCTGGTGCCGCCCTCTTCCGATTTGGTGGTGGCGCCATCTTCTTCTTGTCGTGGTTGGACTTCAGGAACTTCTCGACCACTTTGCGGATGAACGGCTCGCGTTTGGACAGGTCAACGCCCAGGTCGCGCTCGAGCTTCTTCCGGATGATTCTCACGGTGGTCTTCTCTAGGTCCGCGGTCTTGAGGATCTGGTGAACGCGCCTGATGACCGACTCCAGGAGCAGACGCGTCTGGTCGTTGGTGCCAGCACCCCTCTCCACGGGGGTCTCCTCGACCACCTCTTCCTTGACCCCAAACTCTATTACTTCCTCCTTAACCTCAGCCTCTTGCACTCTTTCCTCCTTAACCTCAGCCTCTTGCACTCTTTCCTCCTTAACCTCAGCCTCTTGCACGGGTGTCTCTCGCATGCGTTCGTGCATCTTGTCTGCCTCATCTGACGCGGGTTTGAGACGAACAGGGATGCCGTCGCAGCGAATCCCGAACTGTGCTCGCAAGTCCCGGGCGGTTTGCCTGAAGGACTTCCGAGCTCTGTCATCCGTATCCCTGTCATAGTGCCACGCCTTCTCTTCATCGTCCCACCTGAATTTGCAAGCTTTCAGGCCATCCTTCACCTTGAAGGTGCCCGGCCCGAAAGCCTCGAGGCTCACATACGTCTTCTTGCTGCGACGACCCGCAACATTGGTCGCCATTTTGCTCCTGACAATTGGTACAAAATAGACGCGCCTGTATCTGGGCTCCCAGTTAGCACTGTCTCCTCCAGCCATGGCGTTTGCTGCGGCAGGGTCATCATCGCATGAGTGGATATAACTGTAATCAAAGACTTCGTGGAGCCTCTCCCCAAAGAGGCTGTGAAGCTTTGCCGAGGCCCGGTCCAAATTCGAGGTGAGGAAGTAAATCCTTCCTGTCTCGCCCCGGCCAAGAGACGACGAGCGCGCAACACCGTGCAGGCCCCAACCCACGCTCTTCTTTCACCTTTGTACATGAATTCCATGTCCTTGAGGAAACAACGGAACGCCACAGATTGGTCCGAAGGGTCCGCGAAGTAACCCTGCGACGGACGGGGGACGGGTGGATGCGTCAGATAATTAATTGTCCAGACATCGGCAAGAGAGTTCCCGGGAAAGAAATCACGCGAAGGAAGGGGGCGCACCGAGACTTCCAAACGTGCGGTGGCAGCGCTGCCGCCGACGATATCGAGTTTGAGCTGCGTCATGAGTTCAAAATTTACGCGCGCCGTGGCGCGCAGAGGCACGGCGGAGGGCGAAGTGAGCTGACCAAGGGATCGTGGGCGGATAATTGCTACGCTGACACGCGCTGAGCGCCTTTTGCCCCGATTTTTTTTTTGCGTCTCTGCGATAGCACTAGATTCTCCGCCTCTCCTGGCCTTTGATTTTCATTGTCGAACGGCGGAGAGGAGACCCCGCTCGTTTCTGGTACCGTCGACGCGTGCACGCACGACGGGTACAGACCTCCGCGGTTCACCCACGGAGTGACGCCGACGCGCGAAACCGCGCAAAAGGACGAACTGAAGGGGGCGATCAGGACGCACCCACAGGCGAAGCCACCCGTTTGGTCAAGGGAAAAAAATGCACTCCAGCTCCAGCGGGGAGCTCGAGACCCAACGTCCCGTGTGTCGCATCTGCTGGGAGAGCACGTGCGAGGTGAACGGCAGCGAGGAATTTCTGTCGCCCACGCCTTGCTCGTGCAGGGATGAGCGCTCGAACGTCCACCAGGCGTGCCTAGAGTGAGTCTTCCGAGCGCACCCATGTCACCATCGGACTTTTCCAGTCTTCGCAAGCGTCTGTTCCCCGCGGCTCCTTCCCGCCGACGCTGACGAACGTCCCAACCCGCCCCCGACTCACTCTCCCAGGCGATGGATTCTCGAGGCGAGGTCCCAGGGTAGGTTCGACGCGGGCACAATCTGCCACGCGTGCGGAGATCACTACTCGCACCCCGCGCTCTCCCTCACCGTCCTCTCCGACGAAGCCGTGCGCGAGGCCAAGATCTCCACCGCCTCCGGCGGCGAGGGCGTCGACCACAGGGAGCCCCTCGCCATCATCGGCGGCACCGGGTACGTGGGTAGATCCTTGGCGCTCCACCTCCTCGGCCACCCCACGTTCAGGCTCGGCGCCATCGTCGGATCGTCGGCCACCGTCGGCAAACCGTTCAGCGCGGTGTTTGAAAAAAAAGAAGAGGCTCTCGCCGAGCACTACGGCGCCGACCTGTGGAAGCCGATGGATTTCCCCACGGAGCTCATGTCCGCCAGGGTGTGCAGCGTGGAGGACGTCATCGAGCGCGGCGAGTGCCGCACCGCGCTCTCCTTCATCGCCCCGGAGCACGGTGAGATTGAGGACAGGCTGGCGGCGGCGGGCGTCAAGGTCTTCTCCATCTCTCCCCACGCCAGGTTCGACCCGGCCAATCCGCTCTCCGTCCCGGAGGCCAACCCGGAGGTGCTCAAGGACGCGGTGGACGAGGCCGCGAGTGCGGGCTTCGAGGGCGACTGCCACAGCCTGGTCAAGTCGCCGAACTGCGTCACCTGCGGCGTGGTGGTGGCGCTCAAGGCGCTGGACGCGGCGTTTGGAGTGGAGGACGTCTCGGTGACGACGTTTCAGTCGTTGAGCGGCCGCGGCGACGCCAAGTACCCGAGGGACGTGGTGATGGGTAACGTGTACCCGCTTCACGGGACGGTGGAGCGCACGGGTGAGTACCAGCACGGCGAGCTGAAGAGGATCATGCCCGACGTGAAGAGGGTGTCTGTGGCGGCGTACAGGGTGCCGGTGCAGAGAGGGCATCTCGTGGACGTGAGGGTTCGGTTTAGGTGCGCGGAGAAGCCCACGGCGAGGGACGTGGAGCGCGCGTTGTCCTCGTTCGACCCTCTGAGGGACGTTCCGCTGCCCAGCAAGCCCAGGCGGGTGATCTACGTGAAGCCGCTGGACGAGGAGGAGACGGGGCCGAGGATCGGGACGCCCCGGCCCAAGGATGATCACGAGTACGAGGGCGGGATGAGCGTCTGCGTGGGTAATGTGGTGTGCGAGGACGAGCTGTACGACGTGAGGTTCTGCCTGGTGGTGAACAACGTGGTGCGAGGGGCGTGGGGCGCGGCGCTGCTCAATGCCGAGTACTGGCACTGGCTCAAGGGGAGGAAAATTGCGGCGCCAGGGGAGGAACCGGCTGCCCCCTCAGCCGCGGCGCGCATTGAGTGCTGAAGAGAACGCCATGAAGCAGGTGTACATCGCGGTCGCGAACGCCAGGCGCGCGGCGGACGGCCTCGCAGGTCCGACCCGGGAGTGCTGAAAGCGTCTTCGAGTCGTCGCGACAAACGCAGACTGATGATGAATGAATGGTTTCGTGTTGACAATGACGTTGAAAGAATATGCCGCATCGTATGCGCTCACAACTATTACTTGGTGTGAATCGTGCGTCCCGACTCGACACCCGCGACGGATGGTTTGAGTCCCTTGCTCGCCGATGTGGGCGCCTCCGCCCTGCCCTTGCCCGGCCCCGCGGTGAGCTTCCTCCCGTTATCCATGAGGTCGACGTTCTCCCAGTCTAGGAGCAGCCGCTCGTTGGAGTCCAACACGATGAGGATGGTCCACAAAATCTCAAAGCACAGCACGTCGTCGGGGTCCAGGAACGCCACCCGGATGTCCATCAGCGACCCGGTCACCTTCGTGATCTTTGTCTTGATGACGTATCTGTCCCCGTGCGCGAGCTCCTTGTGGAACGTGGACTGGATCTTCGCCGCGAAGAGGTTGCGTCGGTAGTAGTGCTCGATGTGTGTCAAGCCCGATTTGGCCATGAGCTGCTCCACGCCGTCCACGCTCCTCGCCACGATCATCTCCACGGTGTAGTGCTGGTTCATATCCACGTCCCGGAACTCCACCACGCGGTCCATCCTCACCTCCAACGAGAGGTCAATCTCCCTCGGCGGGTTCATCAGGAACTTGTGGCCGCCGATGCGGAAAAACTGGAACGATTTCTTCCAAAAGTTGTACGTGATGTACTTGAACAGGAACCAGTACGGGGTGTTCCCGACCGTCTTACCCGCCAGCCTCCGGCGCACGATCTCGTTGAGGTTGTCGTAGTCCACGTTTTGGAAGGGTTTCGCGTTTGGATCGTCGGCGGCGGACTCAAACGTCGTCGCGTGCTCGGCGACGGCGACGGCAAAGTCGGCCATCGGCGCGTCGTTGACGACCAGCTTGGTGGTGACCCCCGTGCCCAGCGTTTGGTTCAACCTGGACAGCAGCTCCACCGCGTTGAGCGAGTGCATCCCGTTGTCAAACACCGTCTTCGAAAAGTCCACGTCGGCGTCGGTCAGATCGGAGACGATCGAGCCGATCACGGATCGAACCGCGTCCACCCTCTGCTCCGTCGTGAGCTGCCTGAGCCTGGCGAGCGCCGTCTTGGGGTCCAACGTCTGCGACCCAAACGGCGACGCGGTGGGGTTGGCCTCCTTGGCCTTGGCGGGCTGCAAACGGGGCTTTACCCCCTCGACGCGCGCAAACCTGGCGCGGCCCATCGACGCGAACACCCCGTTTCCGGTCGTTTTAGCGGCCGACGAGGAAGAGACGACGCTCCCCTTCTTCTTCTTCCCCCTCGAACCCTGCGAGCCGCTTCCACCCGCGCCTTCGTACTCGTACCTGAGATCCGCGACGAGAAACTCGGGGTACTGCTCGAGAATCTCCCCGTGAACCACGCACCGGCGCGATTCGTCGAAGGCGTCCACGCCCTCCGCGATCTGAAAGTCCGCCACCGCGACGGGGATGAACGTGTTGGCCCGCACGGACGCGCACACCACCTGAAGGCCCGCGTCCAACACCGCGGCGAGGTGCGTCCCCGGGAAGCACTCCGCCCGAAACGCGTGTCCGGACCAGGCCACCCTCTCAATCGCCCTGTACGCGCCGCCGTACTCGAGCCTGAGCGCCGAGCACCGGCGGTAGTGCTGCTCGTGGTTGGAGTCGTCGGTGATCTTGACGCCGACGCCCTCGGCATTTTTGTTTCTGGAAGCTTCGTTTTGTTCGACGCGTGCGACTCCGTTGTCGGCGACGCCGTTTTCCTTCCCGCGAGCAGGCTTCTTCTTCGACGGCGACCCGAGGGCGACCCCGCGGCCGAACACGTCCGGGCCGATCGTCTCCGGCGCGGCATCCCCCGAGACGAGACTCGCCTTGAGGATCGTCTCTTCGCCCGCCGTCGCCTGCATCAGCCGCCGCCTCTTCACCACCCCGATGGTCGTGTCGGGCTCAAACACGCCGCGCATAAACGCCACGTCCGCCAGCTTGGACGTCCCCGCCTCGTGAGCGATCAGCGCCAGCCAACCGGCGCCGGGGACGATCGCTCGGCCCTGGATGTTGTGATCGTCCATGGTGTACCTGCGCCAGTACTTTCCGAGGTCAATCGTCGACGTCGTCGTCGCCGCCGTCAGCCTCCACTCGGCGACGGCTTCGGCGATTGGGGGCAGCACCTCAGCCCTGGCGAGGTTACCGGAAGGGGGCTCACCGCCCGCGAGGAGCATCTGAAGCGTCTTTCGCGCCGTCTTGTTGGTGATTGTCTTGGGCAGCGCGTTCACAGCGAAGATGTGGTCGGGGGCGGCGTAAGATCCAACCTTGTCGCCCACCGCGGTGGCAGCCGCGGACTTGAAGGCGGCGAGATCGGGTGCACCCGCGCCCACCTTGCGCTTTTTATCCCCCCTTGCGAGGGGCTCGAACACCACGAACGCGACGGGGGTGGTTCCCTTGACAAAGTCCGGGGCACCCACCACGGCGCAATCCTTCACGCCGTACCCGTCGGCCTCGAGGTTCCAGAGGCACCGCTCGATCTGCTCCGTGCCCACGCGGTTGCCGTTGACGTTGATCACCTCGTCGGACCTGCCGTGAAAGGTGAACCCGCCGCCCTTCTCGCCCGAGGCTCGCGCGACGTCGCCCTGCACGAAACCGCCGCCGTCCTTTGGCCAGTACGTCTCTTTGTACTTGGCCAAATCTCCGCGCCAATTCGAGTCAAACACGTTTTCGACGTCGCCAAAGACGGTGAGCGCGAGCGACGGGTACGGCCCCGCGATGACCACGTCGCTGGACTCCGAGTCTAGCGCGGCGGAGACCCACGGAAGCGGCCACGTCCTCGCGTCCGGCTTGATGACGCCCCTTCTCGTGAGGCCGTTCGGCGCGGCCACGTCCCTGGAGAACACCATGGAGCCGTGCTCGGTGGCCCAGTAGCTGTTGATGAACTTGTCGGTGATGTGATCGTGCGAGTACTTGTGCACCTCGACGGAGACGGGCTCGGCGCAGAACGTGGCGCATCGGAGGGTCGAGGTGTCGATGGCGTCCACCTTGGCCGCGTTACTCGGGTCCGTCATGAGCTGCCTCACCACCGCGCTGCCCGTCTTGAGCAGGGTGCACCCCTCGCTCTCCACGGCGCGGATCATGCGCAGCGGGGTGGGATACACGGGCGACCCCACCATCACGACCGATCGTACCCCCGCGAGCAGCGGGCCCATGAGCATGTAGCTCTGACCGGTGATCCAACCGGCGGAGCCCACGGTGAGGATGCCGCCCTCGACGCCGTCGCCCCCCTCGCCCGGCTCGCATTCAAAAACCGTCGTCATCGACTGCAACACGCCGGAGACGTATCCGCCGTGGCCGTGCACCACCCCCTTGGGCTTTCCCGTGCTGCCCGAGGTGTACGACACGAAGAGCGGGTGGTCGCTGTCGCACGGCTCGCACGGGGCGATCTTCTGCGCCGATTTAAACGCGTCCTCGTCGCTTAAAGAGCGGAACTGTGCCGCGACCGCCGACGCCACGTTTTTCTTCGCGCCCCACCTGGGCAACAGCACCAGGGCGGGGGTGGGTCCGTTCGTTTTTTGGACCTTGGACGGATCCATGTTGTTCGACGCCTTCTTCGTCCTCTTATTCCCCTTGGATTGTTCGTTCCCCTGCCTTGTCGGTTCGCTTCTCTCGACGCCGCGGTCAAGGGCGTCGAGCGCCGATCGGAGCTTCGCCGCGCAATCCACCGGTTGACCCCCGTGGACCACGGGCTCGGCGTAGGCGATGACGAGCTTGGGCGCGAGGTCCGCCGTTCTCGACGCGATGACGCCCTCGACGCTGTCCACGGCGGTGGCGCTGTACGCCGCGCCGAGGCGCTGGCACGCGAGCATGTACGCGAAGTGGACGGCGTCCGTGGGCATGTGGAAGAGGACGCGATCCCTGGGCCGGACGCCGTGGTTGTCCCGGAGGTCCCTCGCGGCGGCGGCGACGGCGCCGAGGAGCTCGCGCCTGGTGACGCTGAGCCTGGCGCCGTCCACGCCCGCCTTGGGGTCCTCCTCCTCGGGTAGCGTGGTCAGGGCGCAGTCGTCGCCGCGGCCGTCGAGGACGTGCCGATCGACCGCGTTGAAGGCTGCGTTGGTCTTGGCGCCCGCGAACCATCGAAAGTAGGGCGCCTCGGAGCAATCCACGAGCTCGTCCCAGGGCGTCCAGCGAGCGCGATCCCTCGCGGGCGTCGGGGCCTTGACTCCGGACCCGGCCGGGACCAACTCGTCCCTGGTGCGCCACGACCCCGCGCGCGCGCCCGCGGCGACGACGCCCTTCATCTTGCCGGGTGCCCCTCCTCCGTCTTTGGCGCGGTCCGCGCGATCCGCGGGGTCCCACCACCACATCGTCTCCGCCGCGCGCGCCGCGGTGTCCAACGCGCCCTTATGGGGCTCGAAGCCGTCGCCGGAGGCGGTCGCGACGACCATGTTTGGGTCACCGTCGGCGAGATCGGGGCGGTGCCTCCGCGTCTCGCGCCGCTGATATTTGACTGCGCGGGGTTCGGACAAACTGAAGGGTCCGGATTCCTCGCGGATTCCTTTGGCTCCATCAAATCAGGTGTCCGCGGATCCCGCGCGGCTCTTGCTCTTGCTCGGCGGCCAACTGTTTGCGCGTGCGTGAGATATTCGAGTTTTGGGTTGACCCAAATTAAAATTTCGGGCCTGCCCGCCCGCCCATCCGCGCCCTTCAGCGGAAGAGAAGCGGCACCCGTGACAGCTGTCAGGCTGTGATCCACCGCAGCGACTGTCTTCCTGGCTGGACGTCACTCTTGGATGTCTCTCCTCGCGAGGACCTCTCGCGCCGCGTTCAGCTTCTTGGAATCGTCCCAAGGCACCCGCGCGCTCCGCCTCGCGTCCACCGCCGCCCCACCGCGCGGTCACCACCTTCGCACCGCCCCGCGCCACCTCCCGGCGAGCCACCGCGCGCGCCCCTCCACCGCGCCCTCGTTCGCGACGAGCGCAATGTCCTCTGGCAATGACCAAGCGACGACGCACGTCCCCCCCGCGCCCGGCGTGAGCAAGCTCTACGCCGCCGAGCCCGTCGCCGGCAGGTGCGCCCTGATCACCGGCGCGTCCAGCGGCATCGGCCAGGCCACCGCGGAGAGGCTCGCCGAGCTCGGATGCCGCCTCGTCGTCGCCGCGCGACGGAAAGATCGCCTCGACGCGCTCGCGACGAGGCTCGCGACCGACTTCGGAGCGAAGGTCCACTGCGTCGCGCTGGACGTCACCGACGTCGACGCGGTCATGTCTCTCCCGTCGGCACTCCCGGCGGAGTTCGCGGACGTCTCCATCCTGGTCAACAACGCGGGCGGCGCGCTGGGCACCGCCAAGTGCACCGAGAACAACATGGACGACGTCGCGACCATGCTGGACGCCAACGTGAAAGGGGTCATCGCGTGCACCCGAGCCTTCTCCCCGGGGATGGTTGAGCGCGGGTGCGGGCACGTGGTGAACATCTCGTCCATCGCGGGCGTCGAGTGGTACGGCGGCGGGTCCGTGTACTGCGCCACGAAAGCCGCGATCAACGCGTTCACGTACGCGTCCAGGAAGGACCTCCACGACACGCCGTGCAAGATCACGTCCGTGTCCCCGGGCTTCGTCAACACCGAGTTCGCCACCGTGCGGTTCAAGGGGGACAAGGGCAAGGCGGACGGCGTGTACGCGGGGATGAAGTACGGCGGACCGTTGCTGGCGGAGGACATCGCGGATAACATCGTGTACGCGTTGACCAGGCCGGGGCGGGTACAGGTGTGCGACATGCTCGTTTATCCCACGAGCCAGGCGTCCGCGAGGGACATCGCGCGGGAGTGAGTAGCGCGAGTCGTCGCGAGTGTCACCGCGATGTCACGCGGAGGGCGCGACGGATACTCGTATCGCGTCGCTCATTCGTCTCTAGACGTGTTTGTCGTTCATTCGTTTCTAGTAGACGTGTTTGTCGTTTATTCGTTTTTAGACGTGTAGAAGCCGTCCATGGGCGCGTCGCCCGCGTCGGCGTCCGCGGGCCCGCCGCCGAACTGCGTGGAGTTGCCGTTCCAGAACCGGTTGCGACCGTCGTCGCCCTCGTCGACGTCGTCCCTCAACCCTCCCAGGGTGTGAACGTTCCCGTTCCCGCCGCGTCCGCCGCCGGATCTCCTCGCCGCCGCATTCGATCCGTCGACCCCGTCGCCCCTCGGCGCGGCCCCGGCCCCACGCGGCGCCGCCGCCGCCGCTCCCCGCGCCGCGAGGAGGTCCATCCCCAGGAACGAGCGCACGAGCGCCCAGATCTTGCGGAGGATCCCGAGCAACGCCTCGAGCGCGCCGCCGCCCGCGCCGCCGCCGCCGACACCGCCGGGACCCACCCGGTGAGTCACCGACCCACCGCCGTCCCCCCCGACCACCCGGTGGATCGCGAGCAGCGAGGGCCTGGCGCCGAGGCCCAGGTCCTCCGCGACGGTCCTCGTGGGATCCGATTCGTCCACGACGCGCCTCGGCCACGCGTTCCAGATGTCCATGTTTCCCCAATCAACCTCCGGAGCTTCGGCGACGAGGAAGCCGCGCACGTCCCCGATCGTGGCGCCCGCGGGCAACCTCGCGGTGACGCTGGTACCGTCCGGGAGCTGGATCCTGGCCGCCACCCCGAGGCGCTCGCGAGCCTCCACCGCCCTCCGCGCGCGATCCTCCGCCGCTCTCTTGGCTTCATCCTCGCGACGTTTTTCCGCCTCCGCCGCCTTCTTCGCCCTCTCCTCGATCGCGGCGGCGCGCTTGAGGGCGGCGTCAGCCTTGATCCTGGCGGCCATCTCGGCCCTGGCGGCGTTAAGCTCGGCTTCGGCCTTGGCCTTGGTGAAGATGGCGTCCGCGTCGGCGGCTGCGGATGACGCGTCTCGGGATGTTTCTTCGTCGCGGGATGTTTCTTCGTCTCGGGACGTTTCTTCGTCTCGGGATGGATCGTCGGCCCTCGGCGCCGGGGCGGGTTGCGCGGGCGGTTCGTGCGTGGCGGGGGCGGGGTTTGCGGGCGCCGGTTGCGTGGCGGGGGCGGGGTTTGCGGGCGTCTGCGCGCCGGCGAGCCGCGCGAGCGCCGCCATCGTCCGCAGCCTCAGGTCGGATTCGTGCGCCACCCTGAGATCTTTGAGCTCGCGCGCCAGGACGTCCGCTCCGTCGGCGCCGCTCGCCTCGCCGATCTTTGCGCCCGTGCACGCGTCCACGGCGACGGCGACGGGCGCATTGCCCGCGGGGCACAGCGCGCGAAAATTCGCGGCGTCCGTCCCGCCCTCCGCGAGCCTGAGCGCCACCCACCCCGCGTCGCTAGTTTCCGATCTCAGCGTGTCGCCGGATGACCCGTCGTTCGAGTCTTCCAGAGCGCGGACCATCTCGGCGCTCGACGGGTCATCGCCGAGGATGAACACGAGAAGGGGCGCGCCCTTGGCCTTCGCGGCCGCGATGGCGCTGACCACGTCGCCCTCGTGAAAGAGTCCCATCGTCGCGCGTTCGGGGTTTGGCGCGCGTTGGTTTGACGAGACGCCCCACTCTTCATCTCGGAAGGACCACGAGACGTGTAGCACTTCAATAAGGTGTTGTTAGTTCGAGTCGACGGTCAGAGATCGGGGCGAGGGGGAGCCGGCGCGCGGAGACGCCGGCGAATTTCCCGGTCGGAGGTCGATGCGCACGCGGCCCGCGTTCGGGCGGTGCGACTGCGCCGGAAGCGACCGCGGGTGGGAGGTCGCCGGAGGGTACACCTCCGAGGCGTCTCACGTGAGAAGGAGCCCAACCCCGGACGGGAACTCCCTCCTCGGCGGCGTCGCCCAGCTGTGCCACGCGTTCTTCCACTGCTCCCCGACCCCGGAGCTCGCGTCGCACCCTGACGAGCTGTGTCTGCGCGTCGCGTGCGACCCGGCGGGGCGAAAGTGCGAGACCAAGGGCGTGGTGGTCGTCGCCGCGCTGCGGGATCGAGCCGGGGACCTCAGGTTCCTCTCGAGGTACTCCAACTGCCCGCTCTCGTCCCACGCCGAGGAGTACGTCGTCCGCGACGAGGAGCTCGTCCGAGCGGTCAAGGAGATGGCACCCGAGGACGACGCGCGATCGTCCAAAACCCCGGGCTCGGCGGGCACGCTCACGCTGTACCAGCGCCTGCAGCCGTGCCACGGAAGCTCCGACAACCGAGGCCCGCTCTGGAGCTGCTCGGACGCGCTCGTCGCCAGCCTCCACCGCGAGCTGCTCGGGCCCCGGGGGGTGTCGCTGCGCGTGGCGGTGAGCTACACGTACAGGGCGCACTGGGACGTGCGCGGGTTCGAATCCGAGCGCGAGCGAAGGTGGTGGGGTCCGAAGGTGGAGGCGGCTCGCGAGGGCATACGGGTCTTCGCCGCCGCCGCCGAGGATGGGGTGACGCTCGAAGCGCTCAACGCGGAGGACTGGGCGTTTCTCGTCAGCCTGTGCGACGAAGACGTGACCAGAGACTACGCGGCGGCGTTTGGGGAAGGCGAGGCGTCGAGAGGGTGCGGGGCGTTCACGGCGCCGGCGGTTGCGCACAGACGAGCGATGGACGCGTTTGTCGCCGCGGAGATTCGGAGGCACTCGGCGTCGGGGCCCGCCGCGAACGGGACCGCCGCGAACGCGTCCATCGCCGGGGTCGCGGGGGAACGAACGGAACGCGCCGCGCGAGCCGGGGCGGACACCGACGAGGGCGACGAGCCGAGGACGTTCGCCGAGAAGATGAGGCTGAAGCGCCGGTTAGCCGCCGCGAACAAGTAAAAGGTAGCTAAGCCGGTTGGTTAGTGTTAGCTCGGGGTCTTGGGCGCTACTCGTCCTTCTTCTCGTCCTTCTCCTTCTCGACCGGCTTGTCGCCCCCTAGGCCGAGAGCCCTGCCCGGCCACGTGTCACTGAAGAATGTCTCCGTCATCCACGCCAGCGTCGCCGTCGGTATCACGTCCGTGAACGGCAGCGCCTCTTCGACGAAACCCACGCCCGACACCACGTTGCTGCGGAACAGCTGCGACAGCAAGAAAGCCTCCAGGGGCGCGTACGCTATGTCTGTCCCCTCGCCCAGGCCGGGCAGCAGGAACGACGAGTCCCCGAGCGCGTCGATGACGAGGCATACGATCAGCTTACCCCACACCTCGGGCCCCATGGACTCGACCTTGCGCTGCGCCGCTTCCTGCGCAGCCTTGGCCATCTTCTCCCTCGCCTTGCGCTCCTCCCTCTGCCTGATCCGCCTGACCTCGCGCAGGACGAGGACGTATGCGATGAACGAGAGCGCGGGGAACCAGCCCGGAAGGCTGGAGTCCACCTGCTCCGCGGCCTTGCTGAACGGGTTGTCGAACAGGGCTGCGACGTCGGCGATCGGGAGGGGCGACGCGGCGACCTGGATGCTTCCTCGAGACGATCGCCCGCTCCTTCCGATGGGTTTCGCCGGTTGGCGAGGGCTCGACGTCGACGGACGGGGGAGGGTCATCGCGCCGGTGCCGCCGCGCGAGCGCCCGAGTGAGGGGCGTCCCGCGGGCGCGATCGACGCGAGGGTCGGGGTCACAACTAGCGCCATTCGCCGACGTTAACACGCGCGGTGCGTGCTGCGCTGTTTGGCAACCAAAAACTCGACTGCGAAGGCACCTGACTTCTCGGCGGTAGCGAACATCTTGGGGCCTCACAGCGAAGGGGCGCCGAGCGGGCGCGGCCGGACTTTTGGGATAAGGCAGGGTTTGCCGCCGCGGACGTGAAACACACGGCGAACGTAGACTCTCGACCTCGCGCGCGGACGCATCGAGGGAGGTCCCGAGCGTCGAGGGGCGCAGAACTCGAGGTCGAGGGGCGGAATCGCGCGAATCGCTCGTTTTGGGAATCCGCGGCAGCATGGCTCCCGTGCCCCCCGCGCTGTTCAAGGCCCGGGGAACCACCCTGCGCGCGGACGAGTACCTTCGCGGCGTGAACCCCGTGGGCACCGTCCACCGGGGCCCGCTCAGCGCGTTCGGGCGTCAGGAGATCAGCGCGCTTCGCACCGAACCCTCCGTCGCATTTTCCCGCACCGACCGACTGGAGGCCATCCGACCGTTCTCCATCGAGTACTTCCTCCCGGGCGAGGGTAACAGAGCCTACGCGGCATCGCACGCGCGCGAGTACCTCGCCAGGCACGAGGCGGAGGGCCTGGACCGGTTCGCCAGGCCCGCGGTGAGCGAGCCCCCGGAACCGCGGTGGCGTACCTTTGGCAGGTCCGGGACGCACCACGATTTCGCCAAGACGCAGGCTCGCGGCGGCCATCTCCCGCTCAAGCCCGACTGGCCCAACAAGAACGAGTCCCGGTGGGGCGCCGCCGAGCGCCTGCACAGACCCCTCGACGGCGGCCACGACCTCGTGCAGTACAGCAGCTTCGCGAGGCAGTCGCTGAGCACGCGCTCAAACTCGGCCAAGACTCCGCACGTCGACATCGGCGCGTCCGTCACCCGCGCCGAGCGAGGCCGCCAGACCCTCGGCCGCGCCCACGACGAGCGCTCCGCCGCCCTCGGCGCGTGTAGCCCCGGGCCGCAGGTGCCCCGCGACAGGGACGGGTTCGCGTTGGGCGCCATCGGCAGGCAAATCGAAGCCGGCCGGGTCACCGAGCCGAGAGCCGTGGTGGGATCCAACCGGAGGGTCACCGCGCCGACGTGGGCGCCGGCGGGGGTCAAGGGCGGGGACTGGACCAGGCCGGTGCGTCCGGACCCGAGCGTCCCGGGCCCGGGGGCGTACCACGAGACGTTCGATTTCAGGCGAACAACGCGCGGGGAGCGGGGAAACGGGGATGGAGGATCGGGACTTCGATCGACGGGGAGGAGGACGCGAGGTTTTCCGACGGGGGAAGCGTCGCTCGCGGATGAGAGGGAGCGGCGATCGGCCTCGTCGTTCAACCCGAAGGATGCCGGCGCGTACTGGGGCTCGAGCGGGCGCGGGACGCTTCCGTCGTTAAACGCGTCGTTAAACCCGACGTTAAACCCGCTCGGAAGCCCGGGTGGGTCTCCGGCGCCGAAGACGTACCCGGTGAGCGGGAAAGAGATTCGCGCGAGGACGAGGAGCGGGCGGTGGACACCGGCGAACGACGAACGAAGGGGCCGGGGGAGGAGACTCCTGGGGCGGGCGTCGCCGACGCCGTGAGTTGGCGCCGAGCGCCGAGTGCGGGTGAGCGGGTTTGGGGTGCGAATTTTATACTCGACACGTCGCCGTTCGGTTGCACGAAACCGCGATGGTTTCTCGAGCAGTCGAGAACGGGATTCGGTGCGTTCAACATGCATGCAGCGCCAACTTGGACCGATTTGGCGCAATCTAAAAATACAGCAAATAACCACCGCTGAATAAACTACCATTCGGCGTGACCGACAACCGTGAACCGACGACCGTCGACCACCGCGTCCGGCACTTCACGAGACATGCCTCCTCGCATGATGGCTCCTCGAGTGGGTACCAGCGAACCCGATCCCGAGGAGGAGAAGTCCGAGGAGGAGAAGAAGGACGGCCTCCTCATCCCGCTGCTCACATTCTTCGGATTCGTCTTTGTCTTCATCCCAATCACGGTCATGCTCATGGGCGCCATCTTCGGCTTCATCCTCGCCGAGGTGGAGGGATGGAAGATCAAGGACGGCTTCTACTACATCATCTCCATGCTCTGCGGCCTGCCCACGCCCCTCACCGAGGTTGATCCCGACACGGACGAGGGCAAACTCGTCGACGTGATTGTCGCGCTGTGGGCGCTCGCGCTCGCGGGCACGATAATCGGCGTGGTCGGCGGTCTGTCCGTCATCAACCGCCTCGTCGATGCGGCGGAGAGCTTCGGCCAGAGGTTCAAGAGGGCCGCGAGGAAGGCCGTGACCGGATCGGACGAGGAGGCTCCGGCCTCCGCCGGTGAGGACGGCGAGGAGAAGCCGGTCAGCCTCACGCTCAACGTCCTCACGTTCCTGATTTTCATCTTCGTCATAATCCCCATCGTCATCATCCTCGTCGCCGTCCTCTTTGGCTTCATCCTCGCCGAGGTGGAGGGATGGAAGATCAAGGACGGGTTCTACTACATCATCTCCATGCTCTGCGGCCTGCCCAACCCGCTCACCGACGTCACGCCAGACTCGGACGAAGGCAAGATTGTGGACATCATCATCGCGCTCTGGGCCCTCTCCCTCGCCGGTACCATCATCGGCATCGTCGGAGGCATGTCCGTGATCAACACGCTCGTCGAAAGCGCCGAGGCCCTGGGCGAGAGGTTCGGTAAGAAGAAGGAGAACTGAGCCCGGCCGAGCAGGTCACGGCGCGCCGTGTACGCGTTCTCTTGAGCGCGAGTGAGCGATTCTTTGAACTTGGAAGATTTTTCAATCGTGAGTCTCATCTCAATCCTCTCTCAAACCATCCCAACCATCCTCACTTCCCGCCACCCCTGGACCCGCGCCCGCCGCGAGGTCGCCGCTTACCTCCGCCTCCTCCGCCCATCGCCTTCTCGAGCTCGGCGTCTAGCACGTCGTCGAGCTCGTCGCGTTCCTTGGGGGGCGGCGACGCCGACTCATTGCGCTTCCCCGACCCCGGCCGGCCGCCGACTGACGATCCACCCGCGTTTGTCGCGGGCTTGGGCGCCGGGATCGGGGACGCCTTGTTGCTGTTCCCCTTGGGCACCGGGGGCTTGTTCGGGTGCGGGAGCTGCTTGGCGGACTCGGAGTCCGGCGCGGACACCGGCCTGGGCGCCGGGACCGGGTGCGGTTTTTCAGAGCCGGGGGCGGGCGCGGGCGCGGGCTTGGGGTGCGGGAGCTCCTTGTGCAGCTCGGGAGCTCCTTGCGCGGATCCGCCCTTCGTGCGCCCGCCCTTCTTTCCCTTCGTCGCCTTCGCGAGCTCCTCGTCGAGGGCGTCGTCGAGGGCGTCCCTCGCGCGGGGTTTCTCCTTGTCGCCCCGGGCGCCCTTGGCGGGAAGCGCGGGCGGATCCCTGGGCTTCGGAGCCGGCTTGGGGTGCGGTAACTCCTTGTGGTCGTTCGGCTCGTTCGGCTTGTGAACGACGACCACGCGCTTGGGATGCGGCAGCTCCTTCTCCGCGGACTTGGGATGCGGCAGCTCCTTGGCGGCGTCCGGCTTGGGCGCTGGTAGGTCGGACTTGCCCAAACCCTGGGGCTTGGGTTTGCCCTCGAGCCGCGAGAACACGCCGCCGCTCTTTCCGCTAGGTGGCGACTTGCCCAGCGCCTGACTCGCGGCGGAAGCCGGCCCGCGCTCGAACGGCGACAGCTTCTGCCCCTGTTGCGCCGGGGACGCGAACTGAGGCTTGGACTTTCCGCCTCCCTGTCCTCCCTGTCCCTGCTGCGCCGGCGACGGCGTGAGCTCGCGCTGCTTACCCTCGGAGAAGGGCCGGTGTATGACAACCTTGGGAACCGCGCGAGGCTTGACGCCGTTGGCCGGGGACCCGGAATCGTTCGGTCTGTCGCCGAGCCTGGCCATCACGTGATGATCGACGCCTCTCTCGCCGCCCCGCCCTGGCGCGCGGTACACCTCCGGAGATGCCGTCGGGCGAGCGTCCTTCTTGCGGTCCCATCGGTCGGCGTCCGTGCCGCTTTGTCCCTGCGCCGAATGTTTGTTGGCGGCGGCCCCTTTGTTGCCGTGGCCCCTTGGGTTGTCGACGGAATCTCGGCGCGTCACGGTGGTCTCCTTGTCTCCCCTGCCGCCGCCCGGGGCGCGGCCGGCGAGCTTCGCGGCCACCTGCTCGCGCACGATGACGATTCCCTTCGCCGACTCAACCGCCTTTTTGGTCGCGTCGCCCTTGGACAGGATGTCCAGCGACGCGGCGAGGAGCTTAACCGCCGCCGTGTGCATCTGCTCGGCGATCGTCTCCGCCACGGAGGACGGCGGCCCACCGCCCTCGGCGCCGGGAGCCTTGACGCCGTAGGTGAGCAGGTGATACAGCGGGTTAACGACCCCGCGCACGAGCTCCTCGACCTCCTCGAAGGTTCGCTTGCTGCCCGTCTCCTTGGCGGACGCGGCTACGAGTTCAAACGCTTTCCGAGCGTTGGGCGCGAGTCGCCCCTCCGCGAAGGGGGGTTCGGAGAGTTCGTTGAGCAGCTCGCGGATCGTGGACGGGGAGATGCCCTCGCCCTTCTTCGCGTTGGCGAAGAACTCCTTGAGCGGGCGCGTGGCCAGCCTCCACGCGGCGCGTTCCTCCCGAGCCTTAGCCTCCGCTCGCTGCTCGTCGCGGGTAGGGTAATGCACCTCGGGCGGCGGTTTCGGCGGCGATCGATCCCTCATCGCGCGAGGCGGCGGACCGTCGTCCACGCGCCCGTACTTCCTCTCCATGCGCTCGATGTACTCGGATCTGTGCCCGCCGCCGCCGCCGCCGCCGCCGCGTCGGTCATCCCGGTACCCGCCGCCCGGAGCGCCCCAGGAGTCCCGGAAGCCTCCCCCGCCCCGATCGCGCCCGTAATCCCCGCCGCGGTCGAACGACGAGCGCCGATCGCCGCCGTAGTCGCGAGATCCGCCGCCGCCCAGCCGATCGCGGAGGTCGACGTCGCGGCCCGATTGCCCGGGACCCATTCGACGTCCGGCGTCTGATCGATCGCGCGCCGCGGGGGGCGCGTGTCCCCACGCGTTGCCTCGGGTCGGCGGCGACGCGTCTCGGGGTTTGAACGCCGCGGGTTTCTTCTTCGGGGACGGCGGGGTCGGGCTCGGGCCCGCCTCGGCGTCCTTCTGCCACTCGCCCTCGAGCGGGGGCAGGTCGTCCTCGTCGTCCTCGGCCCAATCCCCGCCGAGCGGGGGTAGATCCTCCAGGTCGGATTCTTCGTCCGCGGCCCAGTCCTCGTGCTTGCCGGGGTCGTCGTCGATCCCATCCCCGGCGTCGGCCGCCTTAGACGCGGCGTCGGTCGCGGCGCGGTCGAGGTCCGCCGCGCGCCGCTCGAGCCACTGCAGCGTCTTCTCGGCCGCCGATCTCGAGTTTCTGAGCCGCTCGCCGAGGTGTTCCCGCGCTGGATCGAAGACGGACGCGACGATGGTGGCCACGTCCGCGTCCTCATCCTCGGCGAATGGATCCTCGCGAGCGGCTCGGGCCACCACGGCGATCTCGGCGCGCTCCTTCTCCACCGCGGAGGTGAGCGCGCCGTCGAGCTCGTCGATCTTTTTCTCAAACTCGGCCCGGACGGTTTCGAACGCGTCGCGCGCGGGAGACGCCGCGTCGGCCGCCTTTGCGTCGGCGGCCGCGAGCACAGCGCGCTGCTCCGCGATGAGCGGAACCGCGAAGTCCTCGGCAGCCTTCACCAGCGCCTCGAGGGTAGCCTCGGCGGCTGCTATCGCTTCCTCCATCGGAGGTTTGCTGGGGATTTCGCCGCGGCGGGCCAATTAATTTCCAAGTGACGTCGCTGCTTCTCCTCGCCCCTCTCGTTCGCTTGACCGCTGTGCACGGACGGCCCTCGGAGACCTCGCGGGGGACTCCAGGTCGATCGTTCGATCTTGCCAGCCTAGCACGCCTGCGGATCGTGCGTGTCACGGTCTGCTATCGAGGACGTCAAACCTCCCCTGGATCCTCCAACCTACACTCAATTTGGGGCTGATCCCCGGAAGGGTAAGCTAAATGGGATTAAGACGTATGGGATGCATTTCACATTTCATTCGTCTCGTTCGTATGGTGAACATGGTCAGACGAGGCGATGAAAGAAAACGCGGAAATCCCTCCCGAATCTGGGTGATGGTGACGCGACCAATAGTAGACTCGTCTCGCCTGCGCTCAGATATCGCGCGCACCGAACCAGGGTCAGTCACCGCCGAATCAGGAACCGAACGGCCATGGCGCTCTCGACGGCGAACTCTTCGATCGCATCTCGCGTCCGCGCGCCCCGCGCGTCGGTTCGCTCACGCGCGTCGTCCCTCCGCGAATCGCTCTCGGGCGGTTGGAACATTCGCCGAATCGTTCGCGCTGACATCGCCGCTCGAGACCGCCGCGGCGGACGCGTCGCGACCACCGTCCGCGCCGCCGACGACGGAAACTTTCTCGACAAGCTCAACCCGTTCAAGGCGATGGAGAAGGCCAAGGAGAAGAACGCGATCGCCAAGCGGGAGAAGGAGGCGAACCAGGTCATCAACGACGATATGCGCAAGCAACTGTTTGGGGACGGGCTCGGCGGCCGGATGCTCCAGGGAATGGTCAACAACGTCGCGGGGGCGCTGAAGGAGCAGATGGGCGCCGCCGCGGCAGCGTCGCAGGAGACGTACGACGCCGCCGAGCGCGCCGTTCGCTCCGACCCGAAGATGCGCGCGGCGCTGGGCGACGGCATACGTTGCACCCCTCCCATGTCGCAGATGAGCTCGAGCCAAAACGTCAACGGCGTCCAGACGCAGGCCACCACGATCGTGTTCATCGCTCAGGGGAGCAACGGGAGGCAGGCGCAGGTGCAGGCCACGGGGACGGGCGGTGGGGACCAGGAGCTCAGGTTGGACATCAGCGGGATGCTCGACACCGGCGAGGTGGTCAAGGTGGACGGGATAAGCGGCGGCGGCGGCGGCGGCGCGGATGGCGTCTTTGACGTCGAGGCGAAGACGATCGACGACGACGTCATAGACGTGTGACGGCGTAGCGGCGGTAGTGTGTAGTCCACATTCGTAACGTGACCCCGTGTGTGACATGGGCTGAGAAGAGGTCGAGGCGATGGGCACCCCGGCCGAGTGGGAAGTTCACGCGGCGCTCACCAAAATGTGTCAAACCCGGCGCAAGGACTTCTTGGAATCCGGCACTCCTGTCATCAGCTGGTCACGTCGATAAAAAGTCAGCGGGAGCTCCCTCGGCGGATCCTTCAGTCCCCAACGCGCGAACACACCGCGCCGAGACACTCACTCAACTCCCCCGGATCTTGCAAGATGCCCCGCGGAAAGAAGAAGGAACCCGAGCCCGAGCCCGAAGAGAACGAGGTCATGGAGGACGCGGTACGTGCCCGCCCCTTCCACAATTCCCAGAATTACGCGTCACGGCCCGGGGCGACAGCCGCCGCGAGAGATCGCGGAGCCGACCCCGCTCAGGCCGCGCGAGGGGCTGCGAACCGACGTCGCCGATTGATGATCTTCCATTGCATCGACGACGGTGACGCTCCGCGGTGCAATCTCACGCGAGGCCTCACTCCCGATCTCGGGACGTGGCCCCAGCCCCAGCCCCGATCACAATTAATTCCTGACGATGCAAATCCCTCTTCCCGAATGCAGGCCGTCGAGGATGACGACGAGGAATCAGCGGTGAGTCTTAGTTGACGTCAATTTGTTTCCGCGGTTTCCCGAGGGTCTTTTTCCAAACCTCGAACCGCTGCCCAACCTTCGTAGAGGGACGCATCGAAAGAGGCTGCACGCGACGCCCACCCGACTTGATGCGCATCTGAAAAGAGCTCTCAAGAGGCCACAGCGCCCACCCGAAACCACCAAAAGAGGCCACAGGCCCACTCGCACAAAAAAGGCAAAAATGAGAAAAGGCAAATGAAAGGCGTCGGCGTCGCAAAGGCAAACACAAACAAAGTGAAAAGCCAAAGACGCCGCGAGCCAAGAGCCAAATTTTGGAGTGAAAGCCAAGCGAGCACGAAAAATGAAAAAGCAAAAGAGCCAAACCGCAACCCCAAACTCTCTCTGTCTTCTCGCAGGAGCTCGAAGAAATGAAGAAGAGGCTCGCCGCCATGGAGGAGGAGGCCCTGAAGCTCAAGGACGAGGCTAACGCGATCGGCGACGACATGAACACCGGCGACGGCGCCTCGGGCGCCGCCGACGCCGATCGCGCCGAGGCTGACTCCCGCTCCGTCCACGTCGGCGGCGTCGACTACGCCACCACTCCGGAGGAACTCGCCAAACACTTCGAGGCGTGCGGCACCGTCAACCGCGTCACCATCCTCACTGACAAGTACGACAACCCCAAGGGGTTCGCGTACGTCGAATTCCTCGAGGCGGATGCCGTGCAAAACGCGATCAAGCTGACGGATACCGAGATCCACGGCCGCAAGCTCAGGGTGTCGGCCAAGCGAACCAACGTGCCCGGGATGAAGCAGGGCGGCCGCGGGCGCGGAGGGCGCGGCGGCCGCGGGTTCAACCCCTACGGCATGATGATGATGCCGATGATGATGCCTCACATGTTTGGAGGCAGGGGAAGGGGCAGAGGTCGCGGCGGCCGCGGAGGACGCGGCGGCCGCGGTGCCCCGTACTAAAAACGAGGTCGGCCGAGACGAAGACGATGAAAACCTTGCTTTGCCTTGCCAGACGCTCCGCTCCTCGTGTTCAAAGAAGATGTAAATTGATGAGTAGACGTAGCTAGGGCGTTTTTCAAAATGATATCTCCTTATTACTTGTATTACTCGCCGCCGACCCGATTCACTGCTGCGCGCCGCCGCCAAACCCTTGCTGCCACATTTGCTGCTGCTGATGGGTCGGTCCCTGCGGCGCCTGGCCCTGCTGCGGGTACTGCCCGTACGCCTGCTGCGGGTACTGCGCGTACGCCTGCTGGGGATGCTGGGAATAGTGTCCGTACGCCTGCTGGGGGGGGTAATAGGGTTGCTGATACGCCATCGGCTGTTGGTACACCATCGGCTGCTGCGGCGGCGTACTTCTCGTAGATAGCTTGGCGTACTTCATGTAGATTGGTTTCTGCTGCGGGTGCGCCGGTGCGATGAGCGTGTACTTGTTGTCGATGAAGTGAATCGCCCGCTCCGTCGCCGCGATGTCGCCGAACGTGACGAACCCGCTCCCCTTGTGCCTTCCGTCTCCGGGATTTCGGAGAATCTTGACCTCCTTCACCTCGCCCACCGTCTCGAAGATCCGCCTCACGTCGTCCTCCGCGTACTCCTGCGGGATGGACCCGATGTAAATCTTGGCCGAGGGTTCGCCGTACTCGGGCCCGGGCTTGGGCACGGACGGCCAGACGCCGGGGGGCGGGCCCCGCACCGCGGATCGTTTCTTCGGCCTCGCCGCGACGTCGCACGCGATCCTTCGGAGCGTCACCGGGCACGGGTTCCCCTCGGGTCGCATCGTCCCGCCGTGCGTATCCAGCGCCTCCGTCGCGGCATCCGCCGATGGAAACGCGAGAATCGCGCATCGCCGATCTTTGTCGAAGAGCAGACACGCGCCGCCCTCCGCGGCGAACCAGCTCGCAACCTGTTCCCCGTCAGTCGTCGTCGCCGGTAAACCCACCGCGAGGAGCTGCTTGGCGGAGAGCGTCGCCCCCTCTCCCGCGACGTCCTCCCCGCCGTCGCGCTTTCGCTTCTCCCCGGGGCCCGACGACTCGCTTCTCCCGCTCGTCATCGGCGGACACCACGTCACGCGCACGGGGAACTCCGCCCCCTCCTCGAACCTGTACACCCCCGACAGCGCCGCCGCCGCCGTCTCCGCCCCCCGCCTATCCGCCATCCTCACCTTAACGATGCCGTCCGTGCCGTCCTCCCTCGTCGCGGCGTATACCGTACCGTACGTGCCGAAGACTCGCGCGACGACGGAATCGTCAATCGATCGCGAGACGCCCTCGACGAAAAGAACGGCCGAGGTGACGTCGGCGTCGTCCTCGTCGTCCTGCCACAGCGTGCGTCGCGCGATCTCCGCCTCTATCGGAACGCCGAGGGCGGCGAGGGACGCGACGGCGTTGGACGCGTCTCGCTCGGCGGCGAACTCGACGAGCGCCATCGTCGAAGAAGGGCCCATGGCGGGGGATGTAAGGGGCTCGACGGAGACGCACCCGGCGCACATCTCGCGAAGGGATTCCAGCGGCGTCGGCGCCGGGGCGACGAGGACCCACTTCTCGCCCCCGTCCTCTTCGTCCTCTTCGTGTTTTGCGTCGTCCTTCGCGGCGGGAGCTGGAGGCGGCGGGGGTACCTCGCGGACCGGGGGAGGCGGGACATCCCGCACGGGCTCCGGGGCTACCTCGGGAGCGGCAGCCTCGGGCTCGGCGGCTGGAGCCGGCGCGGGCTCCTCCGCCGGCGCCGCGACCTCGGCTCCGTCGTCGCCGTCGGTCTTCGCGACGTGCTGGTGTCGAGAAGAAGATGGGGACGGGTCAGGGCTGGTCCGAGGGCGGGGTCAGATCGGGACGGGGTTAGGGATTCTCTCTGGGGTTGATCTCACCTCCTCTAGCCGCTCGAGGAGCGTGGGTTTGGTGCCGTCGGTGGCCAGGCCGGCCTCCTCTAGCAGCGCCTTGATCTCCGCCACCTTCAGCGCCTTGCGCGCGGCGGCGGTGTCCGGAATCTTACCCATCGGCGCACAGCCGGTCGTGGCGATCGAAGTGAATTTTCGGACCTGCCGACGCGAGGGACGTCCTGTCTTCTCGGCTTTTTCTGCTGCGTCCGCAAATCCAAGTCGGACTCGGCCCACAACGAACCGGCGGGGGGATGCCCGTCACGAACGAGGGCGAGGGCACGCGCTGGTACCAATGTGGACACCTGTACCGCGATATGTTCAATGAGCTGGGCGGCGACCCGCATCACCTTCGCCGATGCCCCTGGGACACCCCCGGCGACCACAAGCATCGCACCGTCTTCGGCATCGGCGAGGTGGACGTCGCGCCGGGAGGGTACGGCTTCGGCGTCGCCACCGACGCTCGCGGGAGGCTTTACGTGTGGGGGGAGGCGCAGGACTACTTCGACCACCCGAACATCGACGAGGAGGACAAAGGAGGCCTGCGGGAGATCGCCAGGAACATCACACCGGGGGTGGCGCACGGCGGTTGGGCGCACATCGTCACCGCCCGAGCGTGGCCGCCCGCAGAGAGGAAGGACGGGGAGGAGGACGAGGAGATGCTGGTGAGGGAGGATGACAGGCAGAACCGACGCGGCCTGAGGTGCTTCGGGTGGAACAAATACGGCCAGGCGCAGGGATGGGACGCGCCCATCGACGTCGTCGCCGTCGCCGCGGGGGAGAGGCACTCGCTGGCGCTCTCCGCGAAGGGCACGGTTTTCGCGTGGGGCGACAACCACACCGGCCAGCTCGGCCTCGGGGGCGAGTATCGCCCGGACCCGAAGACCTCCACCGACGAGTGGGACTCCACGCTCAAGGCGCAGAGGGATCCGCTGCCCATGGACGTGCCGACGAATGCGATGGGCCGCGACGTCGTCATCGCGGGCGTCGCCGCCGGCGCCAGGCACAGCGTCATGGTGTCGTCCACCGGCGACGTCTTTACCGTGGGTTGGGGCCTCTACGGCCAGCTCGGGCACGAAGACGCGGAGGACACGTTCGCCCCGCGACGCGTCGAGCACCTCGCGGGGATACCCGTCGTGTCCGTCGCCGCCGGAAGCGCGCACACCGCGTGCGTTACCAGAGACGGCGCGCTGTACGCGTGGGGCAGCAACCGAAAGGGGGAGTTGGGCACAGCCACCGGCGACGTGACGAGAGCGTTCGACGACATAGGGTGCGAGCCCGGGGACACGGCCGCGATACCGCAGCTCGTGGACCTGGACAGGCGCGAGTCGAACGAGGGGGGGGGGAGCCTGGCGGTGGCGGTGTCGTGCGGGAGCTCTCACACCGTGGCGCTCGCGAGGTTGGAGACGGGGGAGGCGGGGCTGTTCGGGTTCGGGTGGAACAACATGGGCCAGCTCGGGCTCGGGGACGATAAGGACCGGGGGATACCCGCGAGGATCGCGCTTCCGGCGAACGAGAAGGGGAAGGTGACGAAGCTGCGGTGCGGGTGGTGGCACACCGTCGTCGGCGTCGAGGAGTACTAAACGTCGACGGCGCGGGAATTCGGTTTGTAAAACTCTTAGTACCTTACACACAACGTCCCGAAGGGTTCGTTCGGTCACGTAAGAGTCGGAAGCCGAGTTTTGGAGTCAGAAGCTATCGGTGAGATCCACGCAGTTGCCGCACATCGTCTTCTTCTTCCCGGAGCACAGCCAGCACGTGTCGCCCTCCTTGAACTTCCCCCCAAAGAGGTCCTCCCGGTTGATCCCGGTTCCCCCGCACTGCCCGCAGGGCTTCCACCCCGTACCCCTGCAAACCGGACAACCCGCCGCCGGGTTGTCGTTACCGGCCCCCGCGCCCTCGGCGCTGGCCCCTCGATCTAAACCCAGGTCCCCCGCGGATATCGGTCCAGCCTGGCCGCGCGGGTCCATCAAGCTCGCCCACCGATCCGCCTTGGGCTCCGCCTCCTTCGGAGCCTCCCCCTCGGTCTCGCTCGCGTCAATTTTCACCGCGGTGGACTCTCCCATCGCACGTTCCGCGCGATCACGTCCCCCCATGAGCTCCTCGTGGTACCGCATCGACGCCTCCCTCGCGTCCACGCCCCGGCCCAACCGCCGGAGCGCGCCCACCCTCGACACGTCCCCGGACTTAACCGGCGGATAGGCATCCGACGGGGCGTCCCCCTCGCGCCCGGGCACAAAGTCTCGGTGATCGATCACGGCGTCGTGGTTGGCCTTGTGGAAGAACGCCACGCTCAAACGTCTGGAGGGAGCGTACCCCGGCGCGTGCACGTCCGGGTTGGTGACCCTGTGCTTCGTGGAGACCCACCCGCCGTCGGTCCAGCGCTGCATCTGGTTCCCGAGGTTAATCAGAAGCGCCCCGGATTCCCGTTCGTTCCCCCCGGGCAACACCGGGACGTCCACCCACGTCCCCGCCACGCCGTCCAGCACCTGCAGCCCGCCCTTGGCGCCCTCGGTCGGGGGCGAGCGCCACAGCACGGTGAGTGTTCCGCTATCCGCGTGCGATTTTTTTCGAAGCGGGATTCGATCAAAGTCGGTCCATCGTGCCGGGTCCACGGATGGATAGTTGGCCACCTGTAGGTTGGAGCAGTGTTTGTCGATCTTGTCCTCGAAGAAGTCGATCGGCGCGCCCATGGCCAACGCCAGGACGCGGTGAAGCCGCGCGCAGAGGGACTCCATCTCGCGATAGTACGCCTCCATCGCGGGTCGAAGCGACGGGACCGAATCTTCGGGCCAGGCGTTTGGGTGAAAGAACAGGGCGCCCTCCTCGTCGGTGTGGTACGAGTCGTTCGGCACGTCGAAGGGTCCGACGGAGAAGCGCTCGGAGATGATTCGACGCGCGGCGGAGGGCTCGCGCGCGGCGAGCTCCTCGTCGCGGGTCACGTCCCGGTCCAACGCCTCGATGTGCTCGGGCGATATCTCGTAACCCCGGGAGACCCTCATGTCGCCGCGGACCAGCGCCATCTTATCGTCCCACGGCCGGTCGAAGAACGTGGCGCCCCATCGAATAACGTCGAATGCGAGATTGTCGTCCACGCCGTGGTTAACGACGTGGAAGAACCCGCACGAGTCGCACGCGGTGCGGACGATCGACGCGCACGCGGCATCGGACTCGGACAAGTCCACGACCGGGATTTGCACGCGGCGAGCGGACCCCCGCGCGATGACATCCTGCGAAGTCGCGGTGGCGGAGGTGGCGCGGGAGATCGCGAGGATGCGCGTGCGGCTCGATCGAGCGCGGCCCGCGCTCGCCGCGCGTAACCCGGCCGGGGTCGCCGCCGTCGCCATGCCGAATGGCTAACCCCTATCAAGCAGAGAGCGTGTTCAACCAGACATCTGGTGAAAAAAAATGTCGTCTTCCTTCGTTGCACTGCACTCGACTCTACCGCCGCTCCATCTACTCGAGTCCACCGTCCCCTACTCCGCGTCCACGTCCCCCGAACTCTTCCTCAGTCCCTTGATGCTCAGGCTGATCCCCTTGTGCGCCACCCCGATCATGTCCCCGACGGTGGTCGCCATCAACATCGCCGGTCGGATCTCGTACGCCACCCCCAGCGCGGGTATGGGGTTGATCAGACCCGCGACCCAGCACGCCAACTTCGCGGGCTCGTCCACCCCTGGCATGAGGCCGAGGTGTTTCTCGATGAGCTCCAGCTGGTTGGGCTGGCGCTCGCGCCCGGTGTCGCGAACCAGCGCGCGCCACGTCGCGACCAACGACGGGAGCTCGAGGCACAGCCGCCGCGATTCGTCGTCGTACGTGGACGGATCTTTCGGCGCCGGCGCCTCCGGGTGGACCAACGCCGGGTCCGCGCCCTCCACCGTCTGCTCCCCCGCGCCTAGGTCGGGGTCGATCCACACCACCCTCCCACTCGGGGCGTCGCCGTTGTCCGGGTCCTCGAACGGCTGTCCGTGCACCTTAAATCGCCGTCCCGCCGTCAGCTCAACCATGGACGACCCGTCGGGTTTGAGGAGGACGCGCGTGACGGTCACCTCGACGCCGTTGGGCAGGATCTGTCCGTTGCTGGGCGCCTGCCCGAGCATCCCGAAGCGATCTCCGAGGTTGACGTCCTCGCCCACGTACGTGCCACCGTTGAGAGGCCGCCTCGGATCGCCCCCGGCGTCGAACTGCAAGGGGAGCACCTGGCCCGGGACCGAGGCGTCGAGCACGAGCAGCTGCAGGACGTCCATCTTCGCCTCCCTCTCGCGGATGGACTCGACACGCTGCTGAAGGATGCGGAGGTCGTCGAGGGAGATGCCGTCACCCTCCTCGGCGCCCTCCTTGCCCTTGCCCTCCGCGGGATCGGAAGAGTCCGACGTGGCAAGCGTCGTGTGACGGCACCTCCGAGCGGGCGCGCCGAGAACCCGCGCGGGGCGTATCGCGCGGCGAATCGACGTGGATGAGGCGATCGCGCGTGTGGGTGCGGTCGCTGTCATCGGCGTCGCGATCATCCTCCGGGGCGGGAAGCGCGCACGGGCGTCTTGCGTTGTGAATTTTTCGCGCGAAAAGTTCGTGGATTGTCCCGTCTTGTTATAATGCCGCTGCTAGGTGCCGTTGTTGCTCCTCGGTCTCAGCGGCTCGGAGGGTTTCGTCGACCGATCCCACCCGCCCGACGCCCTCACTCCTCCGCCCTTGTCTCCCCTCCCTTCCCGCTGGTGCGGCTGCGCGCCACCCGCGCCCGACCGGTCCTTTGATCCCATGAGACCCGGGTTGACCGGCGAACGAAGTCTCTCCGGAGCCGTCGCCTGGATGATGGTCCTCAGGCGCATGATCTCCTTCTGGTACGCCAGCGTGGATTGCGCCATGTACGCGTTGATCTCCTTGATCTGTTCCTCGGCCATGGCGGCCCGGGTCTGAAGCGCGCGGTTCTCCTTCTCCAGCTCCGACTGGACCCGGTCCGTGAACTCCTTGATTGCCGCCTTTTGCTGCTTGAAAGCCTCTCGCTGCGAGTGGTTCTTGTGCTCCTTGAGCTCCTGCGTGCGCTCCTGGAGCTGAATCTTGAGCACGGAGATCTCCTGCGTGAGCTTCGCGCGGGTGTTGTCCTGGTTGGACAGCGCGTGAAGCTGGATCCTGAGCTTGGAAACCTCGGCTCGCATGTCCTCCTCGGTGGTGTTCGGGCGTCGGTGCTTGAGCTCGTCGATGGTCTTCTGCAGGCGCGCATTCTCGGCGCGCAGCCGCGCGTTCTCGCCCGCGCCGGCCATAGCCCCGCCGAACGAATCGTCCGGCGCGTTCTTCTTGACCACGATCTCGCCCTTGCCAACCTGTCCAAAGCCGCCGTCGCGGTCCTGCTTGTTGCCGTCGTTGTAGTAGGCAATCTCCCCATCCTCGCCGGTGCCCGGCCGGGACCCGCCGCCCCTCGCAGCCGCCTCCTTGGCCGCGCGCACGTTGTGCGGCGCGAGAGGGCCTCGCCCGTCCAGCGCGGCCATGCGGAGCTCCTTCTGCAGCGCGGCGTTCTCGTCCCGCAGGTCCGCGAGTTTCTGCGCCAGTCCCCTCGCGTCCATCTCCCTCGCCTCCGCCGGGGTCGGGGGAGCCCCCTGGTGGACCAAGTCATCCTCGTGGGGCACCGCGGCTTTGCCTCTCTCGTCCACAGTCTCCGGTGCGACGTCCTCGAAACGGTGGCGGAGGGTGCGGTAGCCCGCGTGGAGCGCGCGCACGTCGCGCTGCGCCCGGGTGAGCCTCTGCTGCAAATCCTCGGTGACGCGGCGATACTCGGCAACCTGATCCGCGGATGCCCTGTGAAGGTCCAGCGCGAGCGTCTGCGCCGCCTCGTACAGCTGCGACGGCCTGAGGACGTGATCGGCGTTGGGGTCCGTCGCGAGCACCTGCGCGCCGCGCTCCAGGTCTCCCACCTGCAGCATGTACTCCTTGAGCCGATCCGAAAACTCCGCTCGGACGTTTTCCAACTTTTCCCGCAGCTGCGTCATCTCGCCGATGGCTCGGTCCGCCTCGCGACGAGCCATTCGCTCCGCGCTCCTCGCCTCCTCCATGGCGCGCGTGACGCCCTGGATGGACCCGTTCGCCTCGTTCGCGATGCTACCCAGGCGATCCGTCTCGAACTTGAGCCTCTCCTGCGCGAGATCGCGGAGCCTGTGCGCCTCGGCGACGGCGGCGTCCTTGTCCTCCTGCGCGGCGGCGATGGCCTCGGAGGAACGGCGCTTAGCCTCGGTCACGGCTTCGTCGCGCTCTCGGAGAGCCTTGGCGATGGCCTCGTCCTTGTCCTTCTCAGCCTTGGCGACGCGGGTGTCCCTGTCGTTCTCGAGGTACGCGGTCCTCTCCGCCTTCTCGGCGTTCGCGAGGGCGACCAATTCGTCCTTCTCCTTCCGGGCCTCAAAGACGGCTTTCTCTTTTTCCATGCGCATCTCGTCGATGGCTCGGTCGCGCGCGGATCGAGCCTTGGCCACCTCCTCGTCGCGTTCCTCCTGGGCGGCTTGGACGGCCTTGTCCTTGGAAGCCCTGGCGGCGGCGACGGCCTCGTCGCGCTCAGCCTTGGCGGCCTGAACGAGCCTGTTTTTGGTCTCCTCGGCAACCTTGACCGCCTCCTCCGCCATCCGCTCGGCGGCTTCAACCTTCTTCTGCATGTTGGACTGGTACATCTCCTGGTTGGCGCGAAACTCGTCGCGCTCGGACTCCGCATCCTCGGCGCGCCTGCGCTCGACGTTAATCTTGCGGCGAAAGTCCTCGAGCTCCGCGGAGAGATCCTCGTTGGCAGCCTTGAGCGAGCTCACCTCGCCGCTCACCTCGGCGTGTTCGGTGCGAATCTCCTTCAGCTCCTTCTCCAGTTCCTGCCTCGTCTGGTCCAATTCCTCCTTGATGCGCTGGTTCTCCACGTTCAGCGACCCCGCCTTGTTCTGGAGCTCGCCGTAGCTCTGTTCCGCGCCCTTGACGCGAACCTCGCTGGCGATGGCCCTGGCTTCGAGCTCGTGCACGCGCTCGACGAGCTCGTGTCGGGTCTTCTCCGCCTGCAGCGCCGCCTCGTTAGCCTCGAGCTGCGCCTCGACCAACGCGCGGGCAATCTCGAGGCGATCCTCCTCGGACGCGATGAGCGCCTTCTGGAGCTCCTCCTTCTCCGCGAGGTTCGCCTTGTCCATGCCGTTGAGCCGTTGGAGGCGCTCGATCAACGCCTCCTTCTCGGCCAGGAGCTCCGCCTTGTCGCCGCGCTCGCCGAGCAGCTGACCTTCGAGCTCGTGCAGCTTGGCCATCTGAAGCCCGATGTTGTTCGGGTCGATCCCGTCCGCTCCAGTGCTCTGAATCTGGTCCCTGTACGTCTCCCTCGCGTCGTTGATCTGCAGCAGACGCGAACGGAGCCTCTGCTGGAGCCCGCGAGCCGCGTCGTCCTGAACCACCGGAAAACACGGCGCCCGCCTGGCGTGGCCCACCAGGTCCATCACCGCGCTGCTCCGCTCCCACTCCCCGAGCTTCAGCGTGCCGAGTATCGTCGTCGCGCAGTTGCCGCCGAGGGGTTCGGAGAGGATCTTCGTGAGCACCGAGTCCCCGTGGCCGGCGAATTCCCGTCGCTGCGTCGCCAACGCTCGGACGACGCCGGCGAGGGCGGTGATGGCCTTGTTCAGACGCGCCCCCTCGCGCAGCCGGAGCACCGCGGGGTCCATCGCGAGGGGTTCCGCGCCGGGGTTGTCCGCGATGACGATGGTGGAGACGATGTGCTGCGCGGGGGCGATCTCCCCGGTGGAGTTTGGCAAGCCGGGGATGTATTGGCTCACCTTCAGCGTCAGCACGGATGCGGCGCGGTCGTGCTTGCTGTGGCCGTACTCGGAGAGACCGGTGACCCTGTGGTTGAGCGCGCCGGCGTAGGCGCTTTGCAGCGACGCCGCGTCGGGGGCGGATCGATGCGAGAGCCCCGCGACGTGCCACCCGTCGTCGGCGGTCTCCTCAACCTCGAGGTACTCCGTCTTGACCGAATCCTTACCCCCCGCGGCTTCCGCGTCTCGCGCCGCCGCGAAGAGATCCCTCACCTTCTCCTCGTACACCTCGCAGAAGGAGGCGTCCACCGCGAACTCCATGGACTGACCCCCGCCGCCCTGGGCCTTGTGCTGGGACAGGAGGAGTCCGACCTGCGCGGCCTTGTTGTGGAGGCCCTCGAACAAGGCTTTGATGGCGAGCCTGACGATGCCTTCGCCGGAGGTTCGGCCGTGCAGCAGCGTGGTCTTGCCGCTGCCCGAGCATCCTATGGTGATGCACGAGCTGTTGAACCCGTCGATGACCTGCTTCACCGCGGGATGCAGCACGCGCTTGTACGCCTCCGTGTTGCCCAGGTCGCTGCCGAAGCAGTCGTCGACCTCGTACGTGTCGTCCGTCTGCGCCTCGGTGTACCCGGGGCGGATGAGGGATACGTGACGCGATGCGACGGAGACGTCGCGGCGCAGGTTCTTGTTGCCCGCGGTGAGGAGCTGGACGACGGTGCGCATGTTCTGGCCCTCGGGCCGAACCTTACGCGCGCCCGCTCCTCGGGTCGGCATCGTTTCACGCTATGCGCCCGGTCTCCGGATTACCCAGCTAGTCGTTGGAATCGACGATTTCCTTAACGCCTTTCCTCGGGCGCGGGCGCGGGCCTGGGTGGCCGGGAGGTCGAGCGTGTGACCCTCGGACGCACGCCGCGCGTCACTGTACCCACGCGACTCTCTGTGCGACCGCGGATACACCTGCGGGATCGTCACCGAGCGCCTCGCGCAGTGGCCACCCTTGCGAACACTTCGCTCTTGGTCAAAACATTCGAAATCCGTTGACCAAAAAAAAGGTTGACCGAGCCGCGGCCATTCTTTTCGTGGACTTATTTCACGATATTTGCATAACTGAAACGAAACTGAAACGCATACAAATAACATACATCCCTAACCGTAAATTGATGTGTTGGTAACCACACCTTCGTTTATTTTGACCACTCCCATCACCGCAGCTTCCCACCGCCTCGGAAATAACAACCGCCGCCCCAGCACACTCGGACGCGCGACCTTTCCCTGCTTGGGATGAAGCGCAAGGCGCCCGCGTCCCCCCCGCCCGGGAGAGACGACGTAACGGTCGAAACCTTCGTCCACGAGGACTTCGCCGGCCGATACGACGGTGAGGTGGACGACGAGGGTCGCCCGCACGGCGCGGGCATCCTGCGACTCGACGACGACGGCGCCTGGTACGAGGGCGAGTTCAGGCGCGGCGCACGGCACGGGCAGGGCACCCTCCACTTCCCGCCGGACGACGACGACGACGACGACGACGACGATGAGGATGAGGATGAGGATGAGGATCGCGATCGTAAACACGGGCCGATGCCCGAGACCTCGCTCGAGGGACTCTCCACGCGAGGGGATCGCGTGGTGGGGTCCTTCGTCGACGACGCCATCGAGGGATACGCCGAGTACATCTCGAGCGACGGCACCCGGCGCGCGGGCCTCTGGCACGACGGCGAACTTTCCGGCCTGATCGAGGAGTTCGACGAGGATGGCGAGTGCGTCTTCGGCGGGGAGATGGACGCCGACGGGAACAAGAACGGCCGGGGTTGGTTCTCCTTCCCCGACGGTGGATGCTACGGCGGCCAGCTCGCGGCTGGGAAACCGGACGGCAAGGGCGTCTACCTCTTCCCGCTGACCTACGGCGCGTGCCCCACGGAGAGCAAGCGGGACGCCGCCACGTTCGCGTTCTGGGGCATGTACCAGTCGGAGACGAAGGAGTGGGAGGAGTGGGACCATCGAAGGGACCAGGCCGAGTTGGAGTGGCAAAAAGTCGCCGAAGGCAAGCGCTGCCCCACGTCGCTGGCAGCGAAACCCGACCTGGAGAACGATTGGCGAGACGAGGAACCGGGGCCGTGGAGCGAGGACCCGGAGATGTGCGGCGACGACCCGGAACCGCCCGCGGGGATGCCCGAGCGCATGTGCATGTACGGCGAATGGGTCGGCGGCAAGTGCGTTCGCGCGGGTTTTTACGAGGGATTCGGTTTTTGGAAGGAACACTTCTGGGCGCAGCCGCACATATCGCCGCTGCTCGCGGACATATTCATGTGCTTCTTCGAGCTCGGGCACACGGAGGGGCACGGCGAGGAGCGGTACGCCATCGCAAAGGCGGCGGGGCTGTCCATGCGGGATGAGCTCGAGAAGTTTCAGCTGTACAGCACCGAGCAGGGGTGCCACATGCCGCAGGAGGGTCCGTGGGGGGTGGTGCGCGCCGGCGCGGACTCGTACAGCGGGGAGAAGCCCCGTAACCACGAGTCCGGCGAGCTGCTCGGCTTCGTCTCCGGCAGGAGGCGCGCGCTGCGGGGTGGGTGGGACAAACGGAGGTGGCTCCCTTCGGATAAGATTTTTTTCCTCGGCGACGACGACGAGGCCCCGGACCCCCCCGGAGAGGGATCCGGCGCCGATCCGGACGGTGGACGGGGCGCGGGGGGCGTGTTCATCATCGCGGACGACACCGACCCCGTGCCGGGCGAGGCGAAGGTTCCGGACTACGACTCCGAGGGGGACGAGAAGACCTTCCTGACGAACATCGACGTCCCGCTCGCGCGAAAGGACGGGAGCAGAAGGCGGATTTACACGACTCTGGGCGAGCACGCCAAGGTTGTGGTCAGGGACCCGCCCAACTGCGAGCGCAGGCCGTACGTCCACCCCGTGCTGGGGAACATCCTGGCGCTCGTGGCGACGCGGAAGATCACGCGCGACGAGGACATCACCGTCCCGCCGTGCTACGAGACGGGTTGGAGGCTCAACCCGCGCACCGAGGCTGGGTACTACCACCACCTCAAGAATTCGCCCCCCGCGGAGCTGTTCGAGTCGGGGCGGGGCGGCGAAGCCGGCGTCGGCAAGGTGTACGTTCGCGCGCACGGACCGTGGCGCGCGCTTTGGCTGGACAAGGTCGAGCAGGGACTCGCGTACGACTTTAACGCCGGGAAGGCGTACGCGGAGGATCCCGCCTACGTCGATTTCAAACACGACCCGAGCGTGCTGGGATTCGAGTACGTCAGGGCGATGGCCACGGCGGCGGTCGCGGCGATCGGCGCGAACGCCCTGAACGCGCGGACACGCGCGTTGTGCGTGGGTCTCGGCGCCGGTGCCTTGCCCGCGTTTTTGCGCCGAGTGGTCGGCCTGGACGTGCTCTGCGTGGAGATTGACGCAGACGTCGCCGACGCCGCTCGTAATTTCCTCGGCGTCGACTTTCGCCTCCTCGCGAGCTCGGACGACGCGTTAAAACGCGTCTTCAACGAACGTCTTTCGAGCTCGATGGATGACCGACTTTCGAGCCGCGATGATAACAGCGGGTTCGGGCTCGTCGTCGAGGATATCGCCGACTTTCTGGATCGCGACGAGTGCGCCGGGTCGTTCGACGTCGTCCTGTTGGACGCGTACGACGGCCAAGGACGGGTCCCCGCGCACCTTCGCGACCCCGGGAACCGATTCGTCGAGAAGCTGCTCGGTTCCGTTAAAAACGGCGGGTGCGTCGTGGCGAACCTGTGGAACAGCGAGGACCGAGCGGAGTTCAGCAGGGAACGGCGGGAGCTCGAGGAGTTCAGGCGGCAGCTGGCGGCGGCGGGCGCGTCGGCGAGGGCGGATGTCACGGTGCGAGGGCAAGAGAACAACGTGGTGGTGCTGGCGGATACGGGCGGGGGTCGTTTGGCGAGCGGGTCGCTGCGGAGGTCGCTGGTCGAGATCGTGAAGGCGCATCCGGGGGTTGGGGCGTCGCTGGTGCCGCCGGAGCACTTCGCGGCGACCGAGCCGTATTAGCTCGCGCGCGACGGGACAACGAGTAGCTAGCCACAGAGCCCGGAGTGCATAGCGGGAGTTTGAGCAAATCTCCGGGAAAACCTTTTCGGCTCCCGCGATCCAAGAAAAGCTGATGGAGCGTTTTCTTCATCGCCGACGCGGGTGGACGCCGCACTACTCGCGCCGCGCCCCGCACCGTCACCGCGATCCGCCATGCCGACCTACGGCACGCACACGCCCGATGTCAAATACGTGCCCTCGTCTCTCATGGCCTTCGGCTACAAGGGGGTCAAGCCTGTTCCCGGGGTTCCCAACATGTACTTGAAAGATTACCAAGACAATCTGTGGGAGCTCGACGTGAGATCGATTCGCCCAGCCGCTCCCGAGACGCGCTCGTCGCATCCCCGCTAACCCCGAGCGCACCCCTCCCGCAGATCAAGGACGGCGCCGCGGGGGTGAGCAATTGTAATTTTCACTGGAACGACTGTGACATCGCGCCCCGCTTCGGGTGCGTCCTCGACATCCCCGATCGCCGATGCGAATTTGCGTAACGCCGGTCCACCTTCCCGACGCCCAAACGAAACGCAGGAACCACGAGGACAGGGTCGCCGATAAGGACATCAAGTACCGCCCGAACGTCGCCAACATCTGCCCCCGTCCCAAGGACTGGAAGCCGGGCAAGTACCAGAGCAAGGGCGTCGACGGCGTCGACGTCAACTACCCGAGGATCGACGAGCGCAACAGGAAGTACTGGGGATCAGCTGGCGGATCTCACGCGAAGACGTTCCCATCCGACGAGTGAGTGAGTCTCTCGCGCGATTGTTTCGCTCTCTCTTCTTAGAGTATGAGTACACGACGCCGGGGTTGGGATCTAACCCGCGCGCTCTTATTTAATCGCACCGCTCGTTCGTTTTCACTCACTTGTCGACGCCCTGAAGCGTCAGCACCACCTTGCGGTTGAGGTTGCATCCGTACCCCCCCGCGTCGCGATGCTCGCACAGAAACAAACCCTGCCGGTCGCCCAGACCCAACTCGCCGTCCACGACGGGCACCGTGACGGACGGACCCACGATGGACGCCTTGACGTGCCCTGGCATGTCGTCCGGTCCCTCGTACGTGTGAACGAAGAACTCGTCGTTCCAGGATTCCGGCACCGTCTCGTTGAGCGCGAGCTCCAGCCTATCGCCCGCCCCGGCGATGGTCGAATCGCACACCGCGAGCGACGCGCTGGTGTGCTGCACGAAGACGTTGAGCCACCCCGTGCGCACCTCGGGTCCGACGCCGATGGCTTTCGCGGCGGCGGCGATCTCGGCGGTGACGTCGCGGCATCCCCTGCCGGCTCCGGCGAGCGTCACCGTCGTCTGCCCCGCGGTGTTGGCGACGCCCGCGCCGTCCACGAGTGTGGTCGCCACCTCCCTCGCGTGTCCGACACCCATCCCGCCGACGTTTCTGTGCTCGCACAGGTAGACGCCCTGCCACGTTCCCGTCTTCATCCTCCCCGTCGGGTCCGTCGGCACCGTCAACGAGCACCCGAGGAGGGCGGACTTGACGTGAGCCGTCATGTCGTCCGGGCCCTCCTCGACGTGTTCGAACAGGACGCGATGCCACTCCTCCGGCACGATTCGGTTCAGCGCCGCCTCCAGATCCCCCCTCACCGTCGGATCCGCGTTTTCGTTCATCGTCAGCGACGCCGACGTGTGCCTGACGAGGAGGTTGGCGAGTCCGGGTTTGCGGATGCGAGTCGATCCCTCGCCGGCGGATCCGAGTCGATCCCTCGCGGGTTTGAACGCGTCGTCCACCTCGTCCTGGACCAGGTGGCATCCGCGCCGCGGGGCTTCGACGGTGACGTTGCGGGTGACGCGAACGTCGGATGACGAGTCGACGAGGGTGGCGACAACTTGGCATCCGCGTTGGCTGGATGACGCGTCGCCCCACTCGCACAGGTAGAGCCCCTGCCACGTGCCGAGGGCGAGCTTGCCGCCCTGCACGGGCAAATCCAGGGAGACTCCGACGAAGGCGCTGCGCGCGATGGCGTCGAGGACGTCGGTGCCCGGGACGATCCTGTCGAGAGCGTTCTCGAGGTCGGTTCTGACGTCCGGATCGGCGTTCTCGTTGACGGAGAGCGCCGCGGTGGTGGACCGGAGGAAGAGGTTGAGGACTCCCGCCTTGCACGAGGCGATCTCCGGCACGTTTTTGCGCAGTGTGTCGGTCCAGATGAAGATCCCGCGCCGCTTCGGGTTCAGCGTCAGGATCCGCTGCGTCCACCCGTCGCCCCCCGCGGCCGGGGACGACGCCGGGGCATCCTTCGGGGCGGTGGACGTCGCCGACGTCTTGGCCATGTTGCGGCGCGGGGGGGTGGGTTTGCGCGCGCGGGGTTTGGACGCGAGTCGATTATTCGCGGGAGCGATGCGACGCGACCCGATTATTCGCGACGAACGAGCCGCGCACGACATCGACCCTCGGTGCGGGTCGACGTGGGGAAGCCCCGCGAGCTGAGATTACGGGCAGTTTCCCTCTCGACCTGACAACAACAGAACGTCGCGACGTTTCGAGCCACTGTATTGGCGCCGCGCGTGACGACACCGCCCGGGATCTCATCATGGCGCCGCCAGGATCCGACCGCTAGCGCCGCGCGGGGATGACCGACGGGATCCGCGTCCACGCGAAGGACATCACGGGTGAGCGTCCCGCGCGGGTCCCCATCGGCCCCGTTCAGATCCGCGCGCCCCCCGAGAGAGATGACACTTGTCAATCGCGTTTTTCCGCCCGGCTGCGCGCCCGATGCCTTCCTCACCCGCCCCTTCCTCCACGACGCAGGTCGAGCCGCGGATATCACAGTGGATATTGACGCGACCATAGACGATGCGCGCGCGGCGCTGGCGGCTGCGCTCGGCCACCCCGGATGGCTCGCGAGCGTGTACTATCCCGGCGTCGGTGGCGAGCTCGAGGGAACGACGTCGCTGCGTCAAACCGGCTACGTCGAGGGGGACATGTGCGTCGTCACCTCGTACGTGAGGCCCAAGTCCGCGCCGTTCCCTCCCCCGGGGGTCAACCCTCGATCGCCGCCGCGCGCGCCCGCCCTCGCGTCCGCCGCGCCCCGCAGCCCCGGGTTCGCGCGACGCAACTACATCAGGGAAAACGTCCAAGAAGATTGCCACGACGAGGACACGGACGAGTGGGTGGACGAGTGGGTGGACGAGTGGGTGGACGCGGACCCTCTCGCGGCGCCCGCGGGTGCCGGAGGCGGCGCATCATCACAGGCCCAGGCGGCGCATCGTCACGCCGCGGATGACCCCGCGTCACGCGCGCGGAAGGAACCCGAGGGTCGTCGCGGGCGCGACGTCGCGGACGAGATACGGAGGGAGCTCGCGGCGGAGGCGGCTGTCGCAAAGTCGTCGGTGAAAAACGACGACGACGACGATGAACCCGACGACGCAAAGATCGCCGAGGCACCCGAGGAGGAGGAGGAGGCACCCGAGGAGGAGGCTCCGAAGAAGCGGCCTCGAAAGACGCGCGGGACCGCGAAACGCACGCGCGAGCCCGAGCCCGAGCCGGCTCAGGGTCTGCCGCCCGCGTTGGAGCGCCTCGCCGTGGGGTACCAACTGGTCGCGACCATGGCGTCGTTGATTCAGTCGCAGCGCGTGCGTCCCACGTGGCGCCTGGTTCGATCCATGATCCCCAACGCGACCGGGGACTCCCCCGCCTGTCCCGCGGTCGTGATGGAGGAGGACCTCGTGCACATGTCGGCGCTGTGCCCCGGGTCGCTCACGCTGACCAGACGATCGAGAATCGCGGGCGCGGCGGACGAGGACGCGTCCGACCCGTTCAACGAGTTCATTCGCGACGCGAAACCGAACACGAACGACGACGACCGGGAGGGGAACGGGGGGGAGGGGGGGGGGGAGGGGGAGGAGGAGGAGGAGGAGGAGGAGGAGGCGCGGACGACGACGAGCGGCGCGAGGGGAACCGAGGCGACCTGTTGCTCTCCGTGACGGATCCCGGACCGGGGCGGACCGCGTGCGACGCCCCGGCGAAGGCCGCGTCCAAGCCGCCGCCCGGGGAGGGACCCGTCAGCCCGACCGGGCTCGTGCAGGGGTACAGAACCGGGCGAACCACGTACGGCGCCGACGATCTTAACGACGATGACGCGATTAACGACGGGACGAAAAGGGCGAACGGTCGAGGCGACGGCGCCGTGCGGCGCAGGGTGGCGGCTTTCCGCCGCGGGCTCGGTCTCCTGGTCATCGCCCACGCGGACGCGACTAGGGATTCCGAAGAGGCGGATCGAGCGAGGGCGCGGGATGGAAATGACCGCGGGCTCTTCGAAGAGGAGAAGCGGCGGCCCACGAACGATCTTAACGACGACGACGACCTCTGGTCGAGGGTCAACGCCGCCCCGGTGTCGGCATTTCTCGCCGTCGCCGAGGCTGAGCGACGTCGCAACGGGGTCGCCGCGCCTCTCATCCGGGAGGAGACCGTCGCCGTCGCGCGATCCAAGCGGGGCGGCGCGGCCGGGAGGAAGAAGGGAAGGGCCGCGTGCAGGTGCCACGGCCTCGAGCGGCTCGACGTCGACGCGTTCATAGCGCACCTGACGACCGGGCCGGACTCCCTCGGGGGTAAGGGCCAGTGCGAACATCGCCTGGACGTGCCCGCGAGGCCCACGCGGCTGGCGCCCGAGGGTTCCCCGCCCCCCGCGCTTCGCCCGGCCACCGTCGCCGCGCTCGTCGCGTCCGGCGTTCCGCTCCACGACGCGGACCACGCGCGCCTGCGACTCTTCTCGCACCAGCACGAGGGGATAGGCGCGGCGCTGCGGGGCAAGAACGTGTGCGTCGCCACCGGCACGGCGAGTGGTAAATCGGTGTGCTACAACGCCCCGGTTCTCGATTCTCTCCTGCACGACCCGAACGCCACCGCGCTGTACCTGTTCCCGACCAAGGCGCTGGCGCAGGATCAGATTCGCGCGCTGAGAGTCATGCTCGACGGCGCCGCCACCTACCTCGGTGATCGAGCGGGAAAATCCATCGACGTCGGGACGTACGACGGTGACACCCCCGAGGAGGAGCGAAACCGCGTGCGCGCCGAGTGCCGCCTCGTCATCACCAACCCCGACATGTTACACGTCGGTCTCCTGCCCCAGCACAAGCGGTGGGCCCGCGTGTTTAAGGGACTCAAGTACGTGGTGCTCGACGAGGCGCACGCGTACCGCGGCGTCTTCGGCTCGCACGTGTCGCTCGTCGTTCGAAGGCTTCGGAGGATATCGCGGGAGCTGTACGGCTCGGACCCGAGGTTCATCGTGACGAGCGCCACGATCGCCAACCCCCGCGAGCACGCGGTCGATTTGGTCGGTGACATGCCGACGATGGAGGACGAGGACGCGATTCGTGCCGGATGCGATCTGAGGTCGGTCGGGTCTGATCACCCGACTAGTAGGTCTGATCGCCCGTCTGCCGAATCGTCCGAGGCGAGTCCGACGGAGTGGGAGGTCATCGACGTGGACGGTTCGCCGTCGGGGGAGAAGACGTTCCTCATGTGGAACCCACCGGTGAGGGAGGAGATCGTCGCCAAGCGGGTCAAGGCGGAGCGGAGGAGGGCGGTGCGCGAGGAGCCGCGCGGTAAAGCCGCGGTGGCCGCCAGGCTACGCGCGGAGAGCTCGAATGAAAAGGTTGCGGCGGCGGCGGCGGCGGCGGAAGAGGTCAACCCCGGGCGCGCGGTCGGCGCGGCGATGCGCGCCAAGACGAAGGCCGGTGCGGTCCCCGAGGACGCTCGCGACGCCGCGCTCGTCGCGAACGTCCGGTCCAAGGCGCCGAGGTCGTCGCCCATAGTGGAGGTTGCCGCCCTGTTGGCGGAGTGCGTCCGCCACGACTTGAAGTGCATCGCGTTCTGCAAGACCAAGAAGCTGTGCGAGCTGGTCCTCCGGTACTGCAGGGAGATCTTGCGGGACACCGGCGCGGGCCACCTCACCGACTCGGTCGCGGCGTACAGGGGCGGGTACGCCGCGGTCGACAGGCGCGCGGTGGAGGGGGCGCTCTTCGGCGGGGCGCTGCGGGGCGTGGCGGCGACCAACGCTCTCGAACTGGGCGTCGACGTGGGCCACCTCGACTGTACCCTGCACCTCGGGTTCCCGGGCACCGTGGCGTCGCTCGTGCAGCAGTCGGGGCGGGCGGGTCGGCGCGGAAGGCGGGCCGTCGGGGTCTACGTCGCGTTCGACGGCCCGCTCGACCAGTACTTCATGCGGGATCCCGCGAGGCTGTTTGAGAGGCCGATTGAGCGCGCGGCTGTGGATCCGCAAAATTTGAAAATCATGCGAGCGCACGCGCAGTGCGCGGCGCACGAGATTCCGCTCGACCCACGCGTCGCGCAGGATAACAGACCGTGCGGGACGGTGGGTGTGGACGCCAGGGTGTACTTCGGCGCGGCGCTCGGGGACGTGTGCGACGCCCTCAGGGCCGAACGCAAGCTGACGCTGGCTGACCCGATGGCGGAGGTGAAAGCCGCGAGGGCCGCGAGGGGCGGCGGCGGCGGCGGCGTCGGTCCGGCGCCCGACGCTCGGCTCGTCTGGTGCGGCGGGCTCGTGAGCGACGGGGAGCGGGGCCCGGCGAACGGCGTGAGCATCCGCACGATAGAGGAGGAGCGCTACCGCATCGTGGACGAGGCCTCGGGGCGGGTCATCGAGGAGGTGGAGGCCTCCAAGGCTTTCTGGGAGGTGTACCCCGGAGCCGTCTACCTGAACCAGGCGCGGACCTACCTGTGCACATCCCTGGACGTCGAGTCGAGGACGGCGCGCGTCCGCCTCGCGGACGTCAAGTACTTCACGGGCACCGTAGACGCCACCACCGTGACGCTCGTGCAGCACGGCGCGCAGCGACACGCGTACCCCGACAGGCCGGGCCCCGCGCACCGGCGCCCGCAGTTTCCGGGCACCACCGCGCAGTGCGCCGAGTGCGAGATTCGGGTCGCGTTCTCGGCGTACCACAAGATCTGGCAGGGCACCGGGCGCGTGTTCGACACCGTGTCGCTGAATTTGCCGGATGTGGCGTATAAAACGAGAGCCGCGTGGATTCGCGTCCCGGACGCCGCGAGACGAGAGTGCGAGGAATCGGGACTCGATTTCCGAGCCGGCGTTCACGCCGCGACGCACGCCATGATCAACGCCCTCCCCTTGTTTCTCATGGTGAATCAGAGCGACGTGGGCGCCGAGTGCGACGACCCTCAGCGCGGGCACTACAAGCCCACGCGGATCTTGATCTTCGACAGGCAGCCCGGGGGCGTCGGCATAGCGGAGCGCGCGGCGCCCGTGTTCCCGCGGCTGCTCCGAGCCGCGATGGAGCTCATCGAGGAGTGTCGCGACTGTGCTCATCGCGGAGGAGGCGCGGGGGTCGCGAAGGGGACGGGTCCCGAGGGGGTCGGGTCCCGAGGACGGTCCGAGGCTGACGGGGAGGGTGGACCGGATTCAGCCTCGACAACCCCGGCTTCACAAACCCCGCGGGATCAATCGGGTTGCCCCGGATGCGTTCACTACCTCGCGTGCGACGTGTACAACGTCTCGTTGGACAGGCTCGCCGCGCTCGTCGTCCTCCGGTCGATCGTGAACGCGGAGGAGGGGACGTTCGGAAGTTTCGAGGACGCCGCCGGTTCAGATCCGACGGCGGCGGGGGACAGATGCGGGTGTCGGACAGATGCGGACGTCGCGCAAACGGACGACACGGAAAGAGGGGGGCTCGGGCCTGAGCCTCGTCGGGTGGGAGCGCGGAAATATCGTGACGTTAGCTTGAAATAAACGGACGGCAGAGCATCGGTGTATACTCTAGCTAAGTGTAGGGTGAACTCACTCAGACGTTACAACAGACGTCGCCTTCGACTCCACGCCGCAGCTTCTTTTGAGTTCATACGACAGGGATAACGGGTCCGGCGCTGACGGGAACGCGGATAGGTAGAGCTGCGCCGCTGATCGCACCGGCAGCTGCTGCAGCAGATCTTGGACGCCGTCCTTGTACATCAACATTTCCTTTCTGAGGGAATCCATGAGCATGCGGCTGTCCTCCGCGTAGGGCCCCTCCTCCTTGGTGACCTCCAAGGCCGGAATACCGTACAGCGTGTGCGGCTCGTCCGCGGTGAGCTTGGTATGTTCGTACTTCTGAATCATTTTGAAGCGGACCACTCCAATCTTCATCAACTCCTCGAAGTAAGACTCGTACCAGTTCACGATGATTTTGAGATCTTTGGGCGGCAGCTCGTTCTGGAGCTTTGTGAGAACCTCTTGGGTGTTTTGCGACTGCATGCTCGCGTCCACCACGCTCTTGGCGAGCAGCGCGCACGACGTCCTGCATGCCGCCCTGAGGTCAAGACCTTTGCTCGCCGCGTCCTTCTGCATGGACTCGGTTGTTCTCCCCAACGTGGAGATCACCGCGAGCTCGGACCGGGACTCTCGAGCGACGCTCACGACATTGGAGATGGCGTCGATGGCGCTCCTCAGGTCGGAGTCGTTCGCGCCCATGTCCACGAGATCGCGTATGTTGCGAACCGCCTTGTTGTAAACCTCCGTGACCCCGCCCCACCAGATCTCCGCCTCTGTGTAATTCTTAAACTTGCCGGTGGCTGACGGCCCATCCACCCCGCGCTTGAGTGCCTCCGCCGCCTCGATGATGAAGGTGAGGTGACCCTCGCATCCGCTGCCGTCCCCGCTGTCGGATTTCAGTCCCTCTGAATCCCTGCTTCTCCTCGCGGCGTCCTCGCGGAGCATTCGTTCGGTGAACTCGGGATCCCCGTCGCCCTGCACGACGGCGAATGGCCGCAGAAGCGTGGTGGTGTCGTCGTCCGAGCTCCTCCCGCCTTCGGTGGTGGTGGCCGCGTCGGGGGGCGTGGAGTCGCCGCTGCCGAAGGCCTCCTTCAGGTCGGAACCATCCCCACCCCGCGCCTTCTCCCTCTCGAGTTCCTTCACCTTCTCGCGGAGGTCCTCCACCTGCTTCTCGAGGTCGAGCATGCGATTCTTCTTACGCTCGCGGTACCTCTTCTGCACCTCCGCCTGATTGAGGTTTGCGCGCCCGCGCTTACCCACGGCCTTGCTCGTCGTCTCCGCCTGGCGATCTTTGCCGTCGATCTTCGGGTTGGAGGCGCCGGATCCGGTCCCGGTCCCGGTCCCGGTCTGCGCCGGGACTCGCACGTCGTGCACATTGGGGGCGCCAGGGCTGATTCCGTACAGCGAGGCGAGATCGTCGGGGTTGCCCAGATCGACTTTGGAGTAGATGGCGTCGAGCGCGCCGTCCAGGACGGCGCTATTCAACATCATGTCCTCATCAAGGGTCCTATTGAGCTCCCCGAGCTCTCCAAACCCCATCGGATCGCTCATGGTCTTCCGCAGCGGAGTTCCACGCCAGCGGGGGCGGGGAGAGTGCGACGAATTTGTAGAACGGCTGGGTGTTCGACCAAGATTTTTTGCCCGCACAATGACGTCATGGTATCGATAACTCAGGGTTTCCTGGTTTGTTGATGACATCGCGGCGCGCCGGAAAGTTCCACGTCCTCGGTCAGCGGGATGGACCCAGCTGCTGGGCAGGATGGGTTCGTGATGTTCTCGTCGCGTTCTCAGTGATTAGGGCGAGGTCGATTCAGGCGGCGCGATGCAGGCGCCGTGGGTTCGCCCCTCGACTCGGAGCGTCGGGGTGACGTCGACGCCTCGCACGAGATGCGCGGTGGCGTCGTCGTCCACGCGCGCGACCGGCGGACCGTCCCCCCGGCGGTGCGCGACGGACCGTCGCGGCGGCGCGCGCGACCGAATGACGACGACGACGATTTCGGCGACGACGGCGGTCGTCCCTCTCGCGGTGGCGCCGCCCCGGCGGTCGACGGGTCGACGCGGCGCGGACTTTTCCCGTCGGGGACCGGTTTCGCTCCGCGCGCGCCGCGCGCGTCTCGCCGTCGTCCCCGACGCGGGAGACGGCGAGACGGTCCCGGGCGGCGGCGACGATGACGGCACCTCGGACGAATCGGACCCGTCGTCGGCGAACCGGGGCGACGACCGCGGCGGTATCGTGGACGAGGCGACCGAGGAGACGGAGGAGGACGACGAGGAGGACGAGTACGAGGAGGTGGAGGTGGAGGTGGACTACACCGTCCTCGACCACGCGCGGGACGCCATCGATTCCCTCGGCGCGTGGAGCGACGTCGCCGGATGGGGCGTCGATCAATCCGTGGCAAATCGCGAGACCACAAATCGCGGGGTCGGCGGAGCAGCCGGAACGTCGTCGTCGTTTAAGTCGGCGGCGACGGCGCCGGTCTCCGCGGCGCCCGGGGGTAAGCTGGGCATGGCCCCCACCGACGGCGTCGTCGTCGCGTTGGCGTTTACCGTCGGCGCGATCTTCGGCCGGCGCCAGGCGGAGGCGAGCGGGGCGTCGAAGGGCTTGGCCGAGCTCGTGAAGAGCGGCGGAGTCAACAGCGTCGGCGGAGTTAGCGGCGAGCTGCGGCCGATGACGGAGGAGGAACGGATCGCGGACGAGAAGCGCCGGGCGGAGCGAAAGGCGGAGAAGGAGCGACGCGAGGCGGAGGCGACGAAGAAGCGGAAGGAGGACGAGGCTAAGTTTCTCGCGGCGGAGAAGAAACGGTTGGAGAAGGAAGCCGCCGAGGCGGAGCGCGCTCGAGTCGCGGAGGAGGAGCGCAGGGCCAGGGTCAGGGCCGAGCTAGCGGAACGCGCCGAGATTGAACGCGCGATTCGCGAGGAGAAGGAGGCTAAGGAACGCGAGGAACGAGAGCGAAGGGAGCGGGAGGCGGAGGAGGAGCTGAGACGAAGGCGCGAGGAGGAGGCGCGGCTCGCGGCGGAGAGACTCGCGGCGATGAACGCCGAGAAGGAGCGCAGGGGCGAGACGCTCAAAGGCTTCGACGTCGCCGCGTCGGTGACGTACGAGTACCGCGCGGGCGCGGGCGACGTGGAGGTGGAGGTGCGAGCCCGGTGCGGGATATCCTCCCCGGCGACGCTGTCCGACGCGTTCCCGACGTCCGAGAAGGCGAGGCGGGGCGCGCTAGAGATGTGCAGCGCCGTCGCCAAGTCAGCCGTCGCGAACTTCGCGTCGGACCAGCGCGTGCGGCGCATGACGGATCCGCAGTCGGACCGCTGCCTCATCGGCGTGGACCCGGTCACCGGAGCGGGTTTCGACGACGCGGAATTCGACCACTGGATGCGCGTGAGCCAGGCGAGGACGGACGCCGAGCTTCGCACGCTCGTCATGCGCGGCGGGGCGGCGATGGAGCTCAAGATTCGTCAGCCCGGCGGGGCGGCGTCGAACCAACGCGAAACGTCCGAGCTCGAGTTTCGACCCGAACGAGCGTCGTTGCCCGGCGCGGATGCGGATAACGTGTCCAACAGGCTCACCGCCGCCGCCGCCGCCGCCCTCGACAACGCGTACGGCGTGGCGAGCGAGGATCTCGACTGGGTCGCGAGGTACGAGCTCTCCGCGCTTCACGGCTTGGACGCCTCCCTGTGCTTTCCCGCGGTTTCGGAGGGTGACGGCGATAAGAACCGATTGAAGGGGACGGTCACGGCCACCATGCTCACGCTCTCGCACTGGATCGCGCGCGCGAAGATGAACATCGCGAGCGCCGGCGACGCCGGCCCGGGGCTCGCCGCCGTGTCCGCCCTCGAGGAGTTGGCGTCTCAGACGCTGAGCCGGGTGGCCAACGCCGAGGGCGCCAGCTGGAAGGCGATGTACCTCGACGGCTTCAGCGGCGACGCGGTGACGCGAACCGCCGCGACCGCTCGCGTGCTTCTGGAGGAGGACGACGTGATTCGTCTCATCTTGGAGCGAACCGAGGAGGAGCACCTGCGGAAGCTGATGAACCAGCCGACTCTGGACGAGGAGCAGTTCCCCGACCGAGAGGAGGCGCGGCGAATGCGATACCGCGCCGAGAAGGACGCCGAGCCGCTCGCGGAACGACTGTGGGCGATGCGAAACTCCGCGGCGCAGCTGGCGCAGTCGGGCGCCAGGGCGCAGGCGAGGACCATGCTCGAGGAGGCGTACACGATCCGCATAGACGACGTCGCGAAGCGGCGGGAGGCTTCCGGGTTGGAACCCGCGCCCCCGGGGTCGGTGGCGCCCGAGGCGCTCCCGGAGCTTCTCGCGCTGGAGGAGTGCTTCAGGGGCGAGCCCAGCTGGGATAAGGAGCTCGCGGGCGTTCGCGGTCAGGTGCTCAAGGCGGTGAGGGCCGCCGCCGCGAGGTCGCTCGCGATGAACGACGCCAAGCGCGCGGCGGCGCTGCTCGAGGGCGCGGCGCGCGAGTACGGCTCGGACAGGAAGCTCGGAGCGACGCACGTGAGCGTGGCAAAGACGAGGGAGGCCGCGGATGAGGCGTGGAGGGCGGCGGGAATCGAGGCGGACGACGAGGAGGCGAAGGATGCGGCGCTCGCGTCGGTGGCGGGGACGCCGGTGCCGCGGGGACAGGGCGGCGGCATCGTGATGAAGCTCGGCAAGACGTACCTCGAGGAGCTCGAGATTCGCAGAAAGTGAAGTACTTTTTACCTTCGTAATTCAGAAGAAAAGGGGAGGGAGTCATCGACGGGTAGCCCGCGCGCGCGCGCGTCATCGGGACCACGCGCCGGGGAACATCCGCCGCAGGTTCCCCCCCATCACCGCCGCCATCTCCTCGTCCGACAGGCGAGCGCCGCACTCGCGAATTATCCCCGCCGCCGGCGTCTCGCCAGAGTATCCGCACTGTTCGAGCACAAAGGGAAAGTCCGAGCCCCACACCACCCGTTCCGCGCCGAACGTGTCGATGAGCTCCCTCAGCTGCTCCCCCGTGCTCAAATAGGGCCAACTCGCGCCGTTCGCACCTTCGGGCGTCACCCTGAACTGCGCCGAAGCCTTTACGCTCACCTGCGGAAACCTGGCGAGCCCGAGCAACTTTTGCCAGTTGGGATCGCGCACGCCCTTGCAGAATCCGAAGTGGTCCATCAGCACCGGCGTCTCCGGGTAGTCGGCACACAGCGTCTCGATCTCCTCGATGGAGAGGTCGAGCCCGTGGAAGCACATGAACCCGACGGGCGCGTTCCTCTCGCCGCAGAGCGCGAACATCTCGCGCCCGACGCGATCGGTCATCTTCGTCCCGCTCGGCCACAGCCCCGGGTTGAACCTCACGGCGCGATATCCCCCGTCGAGCAGCCGCCTCAGATCGTCCACGCCGCCGCCGCGTTCGGTCGGATCCGCGAGGCAGCACCCGACAAATTTGCCGGGGTACTTGTCGATGACCGAGGACACGTAGGAGTGGTCGAACTTGAGGTTGATGGGCTGGACGACCAAGGCGCCGTCCACGCCAGCCTTTGCGAACTGTTCGAGCAGGGATTCGGCGGAGGAGACCTCGGCTAGTGAATCCGGGGGAGCCTTACCTTCGGCGTAGGTGTACGCCGAAGGGGACGGCCAGACGTGCAGGTGCGCGTCGATGACCGAGGGCCTCGCGGCCTCCCCGGACGACGCCATAGCCATCGTGGTGCCGAAGATGACCTCCCTGCGACTGTGGGGCGATTGTGGGTTGAACGCGGCCCTGGATGGAGGCGCGCGGGAACGAGGTGCGGCGACGCGTCCGAGGCGTTGCGCCCAACGCGGGAGGCTGGCGCACCCGACGACGACCGGCATGCGGGGGAGTGTCGACAGTGACGCGTGGGCACCGCCTAAAACGAAACCTCGAGGGGATCAGTTCATATTTTCGGCGCTGCTCCCCAGGCTCAGCCCAGTGGCAGTGCACGCGGCGGGCAGTCGCCGGCGTCGAGCGACCATCGGGACGACGACGATGAGGCTCGCACACGCGATGAGGGCGTCGCGGGGATCGCCCGGGCGGGGACCGGGCGCGGCTCGCGCGGCGAAGGGCGAAACTCGGCGCCCGGGCGAGGGCCCCGCGCCGGCGAAGGCGTCCACCCACCCCCGCACCCATCGGCTCGGACGCGCCGATCGGGGCGAGCGCCGACGGCTCGGCGACAGCGACCTTCGCGTGTCCCTCGCGAGCCTCGACGCCTCGACGTGGACGAGGATCGGGGACGAGGTCGAGGCGCACGCGCAGCTGTCGCTCGCGGTGGACAACGGCGTGAACTTCGTCGACCTCGGCTCGTGCGACCACCTCGGCTCGACGCGCGACGGGATGCCCCGAAGCGCGTCGTCGTCCTCGTCCTCGTCGGCGACCATCTTCGAGCTCACCAGGGGCCGCGCGGACGCGTACCTCGGGAGCTGGCTCAGGCGCAGCCGCGATACCCGCCGCGAGGACCTCGTCGTCGCCGCCAGCGTCCCATTCGGCGCCGCGGCGGGCGCCACCGAAGGGGGCGCCAAGGGACGACGACGGCGAATCAAGAACCTCGTGGAGCGCACGCTCATGGCTGCGGATACGGACCACGTCGACCTCCTTCAGCTGCACTACCCGCGACGCGATTCGTCCGCGATGCACGGCGGCGACGCCCCGGACGAGGACGAAGTCGCCGCGTTGCTCGACCTCGTGGGCGACGGCAAGGCGAGGTTCCTGGGCGTCGACGACGACACGCGATGGGCCGCGCTGGAGACGGCGAGGCTCTTCGCCAATCCGAAGATTCTCGTCCCCGACGGCCTCGGCTCCTTCGTCGAGTCCGCGAGGGGCGAGTACAACCTGCTGGCGAGGGACGGGTTCGAGTGTTGCATGGAGGGGGAGGACGCGTACGCCGACGCGCTGCGGGGCGTGGGGTTGGTGGCGCACTCGCCGCTGGCGAACGGCGCGCTGGCGAGCGGTTCCCGCACAGCTGTGCAGCACAAATCGCACGCCGACGATGCGACGGCGAAGGCGACGCGGTCGCGAGGCGAACGAAGCGGCGGGGGGAACGAAGCGGGTCACGAATCGGTTCGAGCGGCGCGTCTCGTGGACGCGTACGAGGAGGTGGCGGGTCAGTTCGGAATGGGCCTCGGGGACCTGGCGTTGGGTTTCGTTCGCAGCAGGTGGTTCGTGACGAGCGTGTGCGTGCGCGCCAAGACGGCGGATGCGCTCGGCGCGACGTTGGCACAGCTGTACGACGTGGAGGTGACGGAGGAGGCGCTTCGTGAGGTGGAGAGGGTGGCGCATTCGGAGTGGGTCGTGGAGGAGGTGGATCGGGGACGTCGTCGCTGGTCGCAAGAGTTGTAGTGGAAAGTTAGGAGGGTCAGCGACGTTCGCTGACCCGCTCGAGCTCGACGGGCGCCACGGCGATCGTCCACGAAAAAATCGTGCCAGCCAGCAACCGCACATAGCATTGTTGAACACGCGAGCGCGATGGGCTCCGAGGGGGCGGGGGCCCCGCCGGCGCCTCTGCGACCGGAGGAGTGCCTCGACTTGGACCTGTGGGATCACATCTTCGACGATGCGGCCGTCGCTAAGCGCTCGCCGCTACGGACCCTCGCGCGGGACATGCGCGCGCAGCTCGAGGTGCCCCCGAGATCCGTCCGGCCCGAATTATTAATTCGTCGGCACCTCCCGTGAACCCCGCCCCCGACTGACCCGCCCGACCGTCGCTTCCCCCCCCTTCGCCGACAGATCGCCGAGAAAGCACTGCCGAGGACCGCGGAGCGCGATGCGCTGCTCGCCAAGCTCGAGGACATCGCCGAGGCGGCGTCGCGCGACGTCACGCTCCTCGTCGCGGACTGGCGGGGCATCGAGGGATCGGTCGTGGCGGACGACGACGAGACGAACGGAACCCCCTCGGGCAAAGGGTTGGAGCACCTGCCCCTTCAGGAGGGCCTTCCACCCGGCGTTAACGTCGTGGCGCGGGTTGGGACGGTGACGCGCGCCGCCCTCGCCGACGCCGACGCCCTCGCGCTCATCCTCGACGAGCATCAGGCTGCAGCTGAAAAGGAGGAGACCCCGCTTCAGGAGGCGGCTCCGTCGTCGTCGGATGCGCCGCGAGCCGATGAGACGCCCGAGAGTGAGGAGGAGGGCGGCGCACGGACTAAGGCGTCGTCGACGGACGAAGGGGCGATGGAGGGAGAGGCGCGGGACGGGGGCAACGAAGCGGCGGCGGCGGCGGCGGCGGCGGCGGGGAAGAGAGCCGCACAGCTGGCGCGCGAGTGCGTCGAGCGCGCGGGTGAATTCTCCGTGTTCATCGCCGTGGAGGCGGACCAGCGGCCGCCCGAGCTGAGGTTCGATCGGCGGACCGGCGGTAGCCCGACCACCCCGGATCAACCGCAGGAACCCGAGACGCCGCCGCCTTTGGACGCGACCGAGGGACCCTCCGGCGAGGGACCCTCCGGGGCGGGCGACGACGAGCTCGGGGCTAACCCGCTGGAGTCTTTCGAGGCGTTTGGCAGCTGGTTCAACAAGATGGTGGAGACGGCGGCGGACCAGTTCACCGGCAATAACGACGACGACGGCAGCAGCGACGACGACGAGGAGGGGGAGCATCTCGTGCACGGGGATGCCGCCGCGGGTCCGAAGTCCTCGGGTCCGAAGTCGCCCGAGAAGAAGCTGGCGGCGCGTGAGAAGCGCGATTCGGAGAATGATCGAATGGAGCGCGAGAGGAAGGAACGTGAAGCGGAGGCTCTCCGCAGGTATAAACCCAAGAGGCCAAGGGAGGCGGCGAACGGCCTCGCGGCCCGTTGCGGCGTTCGCGCCGGTCGCATCCTCTCCGTCGCCACGATGCACCTCGTCCCCCCGCCCGGCGGATTCGCGCGCACAGCTGGCGGCGCAGCCGGCGGCGGCGACAACGACTCGGATCCCGAACCGGACGGGGACGGTTCGAAAGCGCTCCAGCGGGAGGAAGGGGAAGGGGAGACCGAGCAGGACAAGGCGGAGCGCGAGCGCAACGCGGCGGAGCGCGCGCGGGCCATGTCGGAGCTCTACCGCAAGATGATGGACGAGCAGGACAGGGGCGAGGGCCCGTCCGACGATGTGGACAAGACTGACGGCGGCGACGACAGGACCGGCGGCGAGGGCGGCGACCTGACCAACTACGTCGACGACGCCGAGATCGAGGCCATGCTCGGGGAGACCGAGGCGGCCAATAACTGGAGCAAGGTGACGGACAGGGAGTACGCGTGGGTCAAGGCGGTCGGCAAGACGTGCCAGGCGATCATGGTGGAGAAGACCCTCGGTTTGATCGAGCGTTACGCCCCCTTGCGAGCGTACGTCCGGTATTGGGCCGCGGTGGTACGGGCGGACGAGACGCTGAGCAACCACGCGGACGCGGCGGAGCAGGCCAAGGCCGTGGCCGCGAACACGCTGGGGCGGATCCTGACCAGCGCGGCGGAGGGAATGCCGAACGTGGGCTTCGTCGGAGCCGCGGAGCTCGCGGCGTTGCACCGCCGCCGCGATCCGTCAATCTCCGCCGGGTGGCTCAAGGCGCTGATCTACGGCGACAGCACGATGAGCTTCACGGGCGGGACCATCCTCTCGCTCGGTGGACCCGCCGCCGCGCCCGTCACCGCGCCCCCGGCGTTGGCCATGTACTTCACCATACGCCTCCGGCTCTGCCTGGCAATCGCGGCGCTCGGGGGATGCGACGTGTTGGGACCGGAGGCTGGCGCGGCGACTCTGGCGTGTTTTTTCGGCACCGACGCGAGGGAGCTCCTCGACGCCAGGCCGCGCGTGGAGGAGCTCGACGCCCTCATCGCCGCCGCAAACAACGCCGCCGCGGGGGGCGACGGGGGCTTGAACGGTCCGGGTCCATCGTCGTCGTGGCTTCCGGACGTTTCCGGGGCCATGTCCCGGGTCTTCGAGGCGGGCGCGTCCGCGCAACGGGTGGCTCAGAGGTGCGCGGCAATGTACGCGGCGAGGGCGTCCGCGCACGTGGCGCGACGCGCCGCGATGGGGCGCGAGACGTTCAATTCGTCGGGAACCGGTAAATCCGTCGACGAGGACCGCGCGAGGGCGTACGAGGTGGCGTACCAGAGGGCGCTTCCCCGGGAGATGGTGAGGGCGATGGGGGAGCACGTGTTCACCGCGGCGAACATGGTCGTCGTCGCCGCCGAGCTGGTCCCGTTCGTGTCCAGCTACCTCACCGTTCGAGCCGCCAACGCGGCCATCAAGTGCCATCTGCCGCATCTCGCGCCCGCGGCGGAGGCTGAGCTGGAAACCGCCAAGGACTCCGCGGATGCGAACGCCGCGGCCGCGACTCCGAGCGGGGGATGGACGAAGGACATCACCGACGGCGCCTCGAAGGTGGCGAACTCGGTGGGCGCGGCGGCGAGCACGGCGGCGGCGCGGACGAGCGCCGCCGCCGCCGCCGCGGGCGCTGGCATAGCGTCGCTGTGGAGCAAGGCGAGCGAGACGGCGGCGAGTTCGATCAAGGTGACGGGTGTGGTGAGGGAGGGCGGGACGGAACCCGTCCCGCGGCTTTCGGATCCAGACGCGCCGAGGATGTTCGTGTCCACCGGGTCGGGCGGCGTCGTGTGACTTCGAGTGCGACGGCCGCGGGTGAGACGTGTGACTTGATTGACAAATTAAATTACACAAAGGTGACAACACATGTAATTAAGCGAGGTAACTTCAACTGCACGACGGGTGATGATGAATCCCCTTCAACACGAATGGTGTTGTACGCATCAGTCGCGACGCGGACGTCTCAGACGGCGTTGCTGGCTGTGTAGCTCGCCGGGGGCGTGTACTCGGCGATGTTGACCAGAGCCCTCTCGAACTCCCCGGAGCACTCGCGCCTGAGGAACTGGATGAGGTGTGTGCCCCCCTTGGATTCCTTCTGGAACTCCACGCGAATGCTGTTCATCAGCATGTCCTTGTGCGTGAGCAGCGCGATAAGGCCGGACTTGTTGGTGCTTTTAATCCAGCCCTTCGCTGTGGCCTTGATGCCCCTCGCGTAGGTGCGAGCCCTGGGCGCTACGAGCGCTACGAGAGCCTTCTCATAATCCCCTTTGCAATTCTTGCGGATGTCCGCGATGAGATCCTTGCCGTGAACTCTGGTGTACGCGTTGCGGATCAATTCCATCTCCTCTGGCGTGCGGTGCACGAGCATGGAGATGAGACCCCAGTCGTCGTTGCTGAACCAGCCCTCAAACGCCTCCTTGAGGTAAAAGGCGATCTGCTCCTCCCTGTTGGTAAGGAGGCCCATGAGCGTGTTCCTGAAGCCCGCGGACTCGAACAGACCGGTGGTCTCGCTCTTCAGCCGCAGCTTCAGGTCCTCGCAGTGAGTCGCATCGTACTTTCGCTGGAGCATCTGCAGCTGCTCCTCCGTCTTGTTGCGCAGGACGCCGATGATGGCATCCTCATCCGTACCCAGGCCCTCCACGGCATCGTGGAGAATCTTGATGTCGGCTTCGTAGTCGGGGTCGGTCTCGATGTTGTCGGGGTGCTTCTTGACCAGCGCGCAGAGGATATTCTTGAAGTCGCCGCTGATGGCCCACTCGCCAGCCATGTCCCTCGCGAGGTCCAGGTTGTAGAGCCGCCCGTACGCCTTCCTCGTGTCGTACATGACCTGGTGAGTACAAGTCACCATGAGGCGGATGAGCGCCTTGCAGTCAGTGCCCGCGCCCTCGATGGCGGAGCGGCACACCTTGGCGTAGGCCTCGGCGACGCCGTCGCAACCCGCGAGGAGGAGGACGCGCTTGTACTTGCCCTCAGTCTCGGAGAGCATGGCGCTCTCGAGAGATTTTTCGAACCTGGACGAGTAGGCATTTTGCAGCTTGAAGATATCAGCCTCGTCGAGGGTGCACAGGATGGTGGTCAGGGTGTCCTCGTCGCAGCCCCAGCCCTTCATCGCGCGGTGCAGCACCTGCGCCTCAAAGTCGAATCGCTCCGTCAGAAGCGCGTCCAGGAGGTCGCGGAGCGGGTTGGCCTTCGGGATCTTATCGGCAATCTCCGCTCGGAGGTCCCCATAGCCGAGCCTGTTGAATTCCTCGACGACGATCTCGCGGATGTACTCATCGCGGAGCATGCCCTCGTTGTTGGCCTCGGCGGTGATATCGTAGAGGAGGGCGCCCATGATTTCCTTGGTCTTGCCATTCTTAAGGGCCTCGCTAATGTCGTAGCAGATCTTCTCAATCGGCGTGTCGAACACCTTGGGGGGATCGATTCGGTAGCAGCAGAAGGGAAAGGTCTGGCGCTCGCGAAAGTCATTGGGATCGCCGAAGATACACCAGGAGATTTCCACCTGCAACGGGTACTTCCATCCGTGCTTTGCGCGGGACAACTCAAGGAGAATGAACGAGACGAGTAACGACACGCCCATGAAGGAGTAGAAAATGACGCCGCGGGTGCGGAACTCCTCTGCGGTGGGACCGAAATCGCGCTCGCAGCCGGTGTCGTCGATGGACATGGCCTTGATGACCGGATCCATCGGCGAGCGGATGACGATCTCGAGTGCCTTGTTCATCGGCGGGTTGAGGTTGGTGGTGCAACCGTTGGCCGCGGCAGTGCTCGATGTGTATTTCGTGCTATCTGAAACTTGCCACCATACATCGTCGCACGTCTCGCGCCTGAGCGTGGACACGCCGCTGCCGCCGTTGTCCGATTCGACAAAGTTGATGCGGGTGAAGAACATGGGCTTGACTGTCCAGTAGGGGTCGTCCACCTCCACGTCTTCTCCTTTTGCGTTCTGCACCGTCTTTTTCCTGTTGACCTTCGTGACGTCGCAGTCGGTGACGTGGAACTTAATGGTGTTGGAGCCGATCGTGAGGGTGACGTCTTCGTTCTTCTTTTCCGATCTCTTGCCGATGGCGTGGAAGTTTGCGATTTCCGTGTACAGGGCGAAGTGCTTGTTGTGCCTCTTGTAGTCGCTGCGGGAATCCTTGAGACCGATGTCGGCGAGCCCGGCCTCGAGCTTCGTCCATGGTTTCACCGTCGTGGTCGATCCGCTACCCGCGCTCGCGCCGCGCGCGACGGAGATCGTCGGCGTGGTCGACGCGTACTTGCCGGAGTACTCGTCGAAGTGCGTATCCTGCCACGCGTCGACGTAGCCGTC
>Ga0181573_10000148_pt1 | contig 70106 bp, 34 predicted proteins | sample 101ome_25_FD_148643 | JGI IMG/M metagenome (GOLD analysis project Ga0181573, IMG submission 148643) | Coastal salt marsh microbial communities from the Groves Creek Marsh, Skidaway Island, Georgia - 101409BT metaG (spades assembly) | ecosystem: Environmental > Aquatic > Marine > Intertidal zone...
GGGGGGGGTGGGCAGCAGCCGGGGTGGAGCCGGCGGCCGAGCCGGCAGGGGTGGGGGCCGCGGCGGGGCCGGGGACCAAGCGGGGGCGGGGGGGCGGCGGCACGGAGGTGTCGGGCAGGGCGATGACGGCCGACGCTTCGCCGCCACCCGGGCGGCCGCGGGCGCGGGCGCGGCGCGACATGCCAGCTCCGGCCCCCATGGCCGCCGCCCCCCCCGCCCCAACCCCTCCGCCGTTCCCGGTCCCCAGCCTATGGGGCTCTGCCCCCAACCCCCTCTTCCACGCCTCCCCGGGAGTCCTCGCGATTTCTCCGCCATGGACGAAAGCGGTGCCACGCGTCCAGCTGCCCTCTCGCAAAAGCCCACCCGTTGCGGCTCCGGTCGCCCGTTCTCAGGGCGCTCCAACTGCCCCGCCAGTGCCCGATGCACTTGGTTCGTCAGGCGGGTCGGGCGTCCTCCCCCGGGCCCAGGGGGACGATCTCGCCGCCACGCTGCGAGGCTGGCACGTAAATCCGATGCGCGATCCCGCCTCAGGCTCGGATACCGGCGCGGGAGCGGCGGCGGGTGCCTCCGCCGGTCCCGACGGCCCGAGTGTGGTCCCGGCCAACTCCACTGTTGACCCCGCCAACCCCACCGCCGGCCCCGCCGTGGCTGCCGCCGCCGCCGGCACGTCGCCTGCTCCCTCCGCCTCACGGCTCGGATGGCAGACTCCCCCACACCACCCCGCGGGCTCGGCAGCGGATGGAGCACGCGGCGACGCCTGGCCGGCATCCTCCTCTCCCGACCCGCCGCGCGGCGCGACGCCGCCCCCCGCTCTCCCTGGCTCCCTTGGCGGTGGTTGGGCCATTCCCGGAAGCGTCAGCGGCCCACACACCCGGTCGTCTACCCCCGGACCTTCCCGACCCAACAGCCGGGTCAGCTCAGTCCTCGGTCTCGCCCTTCTCGACGCGGCCTGGATCGCCGGGGGCGGCACGGGCAGCGACGGCGCCGACGACGGCCACGGTGCCGTCTTTGCCGCGCCGGGCGGGCAGGATGGCTCTGGCGTCGGTGCCGAGACCAACGCCGCAGACGCCGCCGCCACTAACGCCGCCGCAGCCGCGGCGCTTTGGGCCACCGGGGCCTGGCCGGGGGCCGGGGCGGCCGCAGGGGTTGACGGCACCCCAGGGACAGGCCCCGCCCTGCCCCCCCTCCCCGGCGCTCTGCCCCCCCCACCCGGAGCTCTGACCCCCCCCCCTGGGGTTCTCCCCAGGGCTGCCTGGGCTACGCCCCGCGGCGGCGGGGGCCCTCCCCCAATGATGTGACGGTGATGACGACAGTGACGATGGATGACTCTAGGCCGAGACCTGCCTTCCACGCCGGGCGATGAACCTGACACCTGCCGCTGTGTTCCCACGTCTTCCCTTCCTCACCCGCCTCACCCCGCTCGTGCGCCGAAACGCGCTCGCGCCCACCCGCCTGCGGCCTCGACGGGCCCGACGCCCATAGCCCCCGCGGCGGCAGCGTCGCGCGCTGCTCCCCCGAGGAGGGCAGAAGAGTCGAGGAGGGCGATGCCCAGGGAACGGAGCCCGACTGATGCCCCCCCCGGCCAGAGCCGTCGGGGCGCCCCTAGGGCGTCGGCCGTCGCCCCGGGGCCAAATATGGCCCTAAGGGCCTCTATGCCAGCGGCGGCCGCGCGAATCTCCAGGGCGCGGGGGCGGCCGTAGCCGAGGTCGAGGGCGTCCCCGCCCCCTGCCCCCGCTCCATCGGCCGAGGGGGTGGACAAATCCGCCGACGCTGCCAATGCCGTGTCCGCCCCCCCGACGTCGGCACCACACGTGACGCGGCCTCGGATCCAGCTGTGCAGTGCCTCAGCGTCGGCGAGGCCGAGGTTAACCCCTTGCCCCGCCAGCGGGTGGACGACGTGGGCAGCGTCTCCGACCAGGGCACACCGGGGCCGACTCACGCTTCCCCCAGCGACAGACCCTGCCCGCAGGGGGAAGCGCTGGGGCGCGGGGCCGACCAGGGCGCCCAAGAGGGGCGGCACCCATAACCGCTCCGACGCGACGGCCTCGGCCTCGGCAGCCTCCTCGGCGGCGCGGGCGGCAGGACCAGAGGCGACGGGGCCGTGGCTCCAGGCCTGGACCTCAGCCCAGCCGCCAGGCCGAACCGAGGCGCGAGCCGACGCGGCGAGGGCGCTAAGCCACGCCAGTGTGCCGCCCTCGTCCCCACCCGAATCCGCCCCCGCGCCATCAGCGCCGTTTCCCGTCCCCTGCCCTCCGTCGCACCCCCCCCCCTCACGCCACCGCAGGGCGCGGTTCACAGCCGCCCCCACCCCTCCACCCCCAAGCTCCCCGCCGGCCACCACCGCCTTGGCCGCGTCGGGAGGCAGGCTCCAGACCACCCCCCATCGACGGCGCCCCCCCGGCCCCTCCGAGGGGGCAGGCAGCACCGCCACGGGGCCCGTCGGGGTGAAGCGCTGCCAAGCGGTGCGCCCGACGTTGTCAGTGACGCCAGCCATCCTCGTCCCCGTCGCAACTCCCTCCCCTCCCCCTCCCTCCTCAAGGGGGGCCTCTTCGCACGTGAAGACCACCCCCCAGGCCCCGTGATCCCGCCAGGTCATCTCAATCCCCGCCGAAGACCGAACGCGAGACCCAGGACCGTCTGCGCCGACAACGAGTCGCGCGAGGACCGTCTCCATCTCTGGCTCAGTCAGCGCCTCCCCCTCCCCCCTTTCATCCACCTCCCCCTCCATTTCCCCCTTCGCCTCCCTCTCCCTTCCCCTCCCCCCATCCCCCTCCCTCTCGACCGAGAAGGTGACCCGAGCCAGCGGGGCGGGGCGCCCCGCCGCAGCGGCGGGGTCCCAACCGTCGTCCTCGTCGCCCGAGGAGGATCCCGGGAGGTCGAGGGCGGCGAGCCCACGTCGCCACCGCGGGGCGTCGGGCCCGGCCGCCTCCGCCGCCGCCCTCTCCAGGCGTCGATTCTCCACCACAACCCCCATGAGGGGGGGCGAAAGTGACGGGTCGTCGCAACCGCCGTCGTCCGACACCCGGCCCGCGTCGGGCCCGAGCGAGGCGGCCTCCCACCGCAGGGAGGGGACAGAGAGAGCGGCGCCCGTCATGCCCGGTCGGCGGGCAGGCAGCGGCCCCCCCTCCCAGGCGCAGAGCCGGTCGAAGGGGGCAAGGGACCCCGGGGGAAGTCGAGCCAGTACCCCTGCGCGGCGGAGGAAGCGGAGACTGCGCGGCGTGAGAGTCGAGACTCGGAGGGCAGGCTCAGCGGCCTCTGGGCCGAGGGGCGGGCCTGCCGGTCTGTCAGGGCGGATGTCGGGCGGGGGGGCCCGGTCGGCGAGGAGGACTCGGAGGCGGCGGGTCGCGGGGTCGGAGCGGAGAGAGGCGGCAAGAGTGGCGCCGACCATGCCAGCGCCTACGATGACTACGTCGTAGACGTCGGGATCGGCGCGCGCTGCTCCGGCGAGCGCCCGACGGGCCCTGCCGCTGCCGCCAAGCGCCGCCGAGGCCGTCATCGCAGACGCGAAGCGGCCCGACGACCCGGCGACCGGGACCGAGTCGAGGATGCAGGCCTGCGATGGCGACGAAGGATATGCAGGTGGATGATGCGCCGGCACGGGTGGTGACGAAGCGGGGCCAAGACGAGGTCGCCGCCGACCTCTCACCTCTATCGCTGCCACGCCTGACCCTGCGAGGGACGCGCGGTGAAGTATGGACGCGCTCCGCCGCATCCTTGTGCTGAATCCCCAGGCACAATTTCAGTAGCAGCGCTAGAAGCACGTGCGAGGGCGCGCCGGGGTTTTCTCAAGGGCTCACCTTGGCTTGGCATGACAAGGCAGCCGCGCCCTCGTCCCTCGCCGCGAAACTGTTCGGTTGGAAAAAAATCCCATCCCCCCCGGGGCTTTGGCCCCCTGGCCATCGCTCAATGGGTCAGAGGCTTTCGACAGGACCAGTGGTGGCGAGAAAAGGGGCGCGACACGCCTCGTCAACCCCGCAGCGTCTCTCACTGTGACGTGCTCTGACCCGGCGATTCCTAGGGTATACGTGCGCCAGACTGCCCCCCAAGTCGAAGCTAGCTCTCGAATTATCCGCAGGTCAGCGACGTGGAAGCGCTTGAGCGTGCCGGAGCCGGGTCGAGCCCCGACAGGCCCGCGCCTCGGCCCATTGCGTGGACGCCACTTGGTCGGTCCCTCCTCGTCCACCCCCCCACCCCCCGCCCGACGACGACGACGGACGACAGCTCTTTTCTCCCCTCCGTCCGATCCGCACCCGTAGTCGTTCACCTGTATCTCCCCGCGGCGGTGGACCCCGCAGGGGGCGAAGCCGCCCTCGTTGCTCGCGCCGAAGAGGCCCGATCCGTTGCTGCGGCTGTTGACGCCATTGCCGTCGTCCGCCGCGCGACGCTCGCCCTGCCCCCCGACGCGCGCTCCCGTCTATCCCCCGGACTGTGGGAGCGGCCATTTCGCCTTCCGCTTTCGGTCGATGGGGGGGTGGGTACCATTGCCCGGACCCCACCCCGCCCCCTAGCCGTCGACGCGTCGTCGGCGTCCGCGGCCGCCGGACGCCCGCGCCCCGAGCCACTTCCCGCCGCCGCTGCCGCCCGCCTTGCCGCCCCCGCCTCTCTCTCCGACGCCGCCGATGGAGGGCTACCGTGGGCTCCGCGATGGGATCCGACCGGTGTGAGGGTGACCGCCCCCCCCCTCCCCTTGGCGCCCCCCGTGGCCATCGCATCCGCCCTGCACGGGGCCGCTCTCGCCCTCGCCCAGCTTCACGGCGCCTCCGGCGCCTCCGCTCCCCTCGTTCTCTCAAATCAATCGCCCTATTCCCCCGCCTCTCGTTCTTCTCCCTCTGCTTCAGCTCCGCTGTCCCATCACGGCGACGTGCGCCCATCCCGCTTCATCGTGTGTGAGAGCGGGCATGTGAGGCTGTGGGGGGCCGGGGGGGGGTGGCCAGGCTTAGGACTGTTGCTGTCGGGGCCGCTGGGGTCGGCAACCTTGCGGCCGGGCGAGGCGGAAGGCGTGGGAGGGGTTGCATCGACGCCGCGCACCGGGCCCTGCCGACTTCGTGGCGACAACCCGCTTGCCCGGCGGGCGGCGGGGGAAGAGCGAGCAGTGGAGGGGGCGGGAGGGTGGTGCGGGGCGGTGCATGGAGGGTTTCTTTCCCCTTGGAGAGAGGTTGGGGGGGGGGCGGCCGTGGGCACTGCGGCGCTGCGGGCGGCCGACGTCCAGGGCCTCTGCTGCTCGATCGTCGAAGTCGCCACCTCTGGTCGCCGGCCGGTCCCAGGGTCGCCGCTCGATCCCCTCGCCCGCACCGAACTCGACACGTGGCTGCGATCCGTCGTCACGGGGCCGGGCGTGGACGACGACGATGGCGCCGCCGCCGCGACGGGGATCGCGCCCACGGACGACCCCGCGGTGGCGGCTGCCAAGCTTCTCGCCCGTGTCTGTGCGGCGCGGACGGCAGAAGAGGTGGGATCGACGGCGGAGTCGGTGGCGGCGTCGTTGGCCGCAGTGGTTGACGCCGCCTGCGGAATGCGAGGGGCGGCGGTCGAGCTCTCATCGGTACTCGCAGCCGATGCGGCGGTGGCCGACTCCGGTTCGAATCCAGCAGCTGCGTCGGCGGCTGGGGCGGCGGGCTCTTGCCCTGACTCCGACCCGGACGTCCGCGCCGCGGCGACGCTATCGCGGATTCCTGGCCTGCTGCGCGCGTTGGGGGCTGGAGAGGAGGCTGCTCGGGCGGCGGAGCAGGCGGCGGGCGCGCTTTCGGCCTCGCGCGATGGGGGTGGCAACGGTCGGCGCAAGTGCCGGCGAGTCCCTGTTGTTGTCTCCTCCGAAGAGCTGCCTCAAATGTACCCCGCCGACATCGCCCGCCGCCGTGCCGCCGTTTCTCTCGCTCTGCCCCTCCTCGCCGCGCTGGTCGACTCGACCTCGGCCGACGATGGATCGGACATGGCGGCGGCGGCGGCAGCGGCGTCACTCGCGGCAGCGGCGGCGGAGGCCTGCCAAGCAGGCCGGGACGCCGTCGCCCTCCCGGCCCTATGTCGTCTCGTCGGAGGTGCCGGATACTCTCGCGGCGTCCGGGCGGCGGCGGCGCTCGGGGCAGCACGGGACTCATACCGACTCGGGCCTGGTCACTCTTCCCCCCCTCACCCTCTCCCTCCGGGAGCCCTCGCGGCCCTCCGACCCGTGTCGAGCGCGGAGGATGCAACTCCAGCGACCGCTCGGGCTTGGGCGGCCTGGGGAGAGTTGGTGGCAGCCGCAGCCATTTCCGTCGCCGCTGACCCTGATGCCAGCTCGGCCCCCCTTGCCCTTCTGACCTCACTCGCGGCTGGGGCACCGTGCCCGGCTGCCGAGCGGGCGAGGAGCGAGGCTCAGGTGCAGCTACGTAAGCTCGGGGTCGAGTCGACTGTAAGACGCGAAAATTCCGATGACGACAATGACGACGACGAGGATGATGATGAAACCTCAGCCACGGCTGTGACAGTAACCCCCCTTTCTCTGCTCGACACCTGTGTTGAATCTGCTGCGGTAGCCATGAAGGTTGAGCGCGCTGGCGCCGGAGCTGTTGACGACGACGACAACGGAAACGACGGAGGAGTGGCGACTCCCCCCCGGGACTGGCGCCCCGCCGGCCGGCCTGTCGGCCCTCGCGGGACCCTGCGCCCCCCCACGGCGGCCGGAGGGCGCCCTGTCGTAGCCGCTGCGGCCTGTCCCCGTCATTCCCTCATCGCTGCAGTCTCTTGTGGAGGGAGAGAGCCCTGGCTTTGGTCGGTCCGTGGAACCGCTATTGGATTCGAATCCGCGGCAACGGGGGAGGGGGACCCCGCCACCCCGACTGGATCTGCCCTTTCTCTCATTGGGGACAGCGCCGACCTGGACGACGACGCCGAGACTCTGTGTTTCGTCGGTGGAGGAGTCGGAGGCAGCGGCGTCCGTGTCGCAGCCGGTTTCGCCTCTGGCGCCCTGCGACTTTGGGAGCCCGACCGACCTGAGGCAGGGCCGGTCTGGTCGGCGGCGGTGGAGGCGTCGTCGGGGTCGGGGTCGGGGTCGGGGGGTGGCCGGACCGCCTTGGAGGCCGCGGCCGTTGTTGCCGTCGTTGGAGGAGGCGAGGGCGACTCATGCGCCATCCACCATTCCACCCTTCTATATTGTTTGCGGGCGGGGGGCGACGTCGAGGTGTTCGACTCGCGCGACCCCTCTCCTTCCTCTCGCCCGGCGTGGCGGGCAAGAATCCGCCCCCGCGTTGGCGCTGCCGTCGGCATCATTGCCTCCGAGAAGGGCGGGGGCGGCGGGGCCTCGTGGATCGCTGCACTGACCGAGCGAGGCACCGTAGCCACCTGGGATCTTCGTCACGGTCCGGGACCGGCGCTGACGACGACGGTCGATCCGAACCCAGGACGGCGGGTGGGGGGCACTCGGACGGGGGAGACGGTGCCTCCACAGGACTGGGCGGCCTCGTTCGCGCTCGACACTGGAGGCTGGACGTCTATGACACGATCGCGAACGCCGGGGTCGGCGCCTATGGTTTGGGTCGCAGGAAGGGGGGGTCGAGCAACGTTGTGGCCGCTGGATGGGGTGGGGGGAGCTGTCGCAGCCATCCACGTTGGCGGCTTGGGCCCATCGGACGACGACGACGACAATGGCGACCATGGCCGCGGGGGCAGCGGCAGCTGTGGTGGCGGCGGGGGCAGAGGCCCAATCCCATCTTCACTCCCCTCGTGTTTCGAGGGCAGTGGAGGACCCGGAGGCCCCTGGTTGCCGCGCGGACGCGGCGTCCGCGCGGCGTCGTCGTCTTCGTCCGCTGTCGGATTCGAATCCGCGGTGGCCCCAGCGCCGGCCCTGCTCCCCCTTGAGGGCGGAGCCATCGCAGTCCTATCGGCAGAGGGGCGTCTCCGAATATTCTGCGCCCCGACGCGGGGAGAGGCCTCGCGACTCCTCGCCGCCCCGCTGGAGGGGGTCGTTTGGGGCGATGCTCCCCACCTCCCTGTCCTACCCCCAGGCGCGGGTCTGCCGACGACAACGGTCAGCTGGTCGGGCCCAGGCGGCGCCGCAACGGCTGCGGCTGCTGAGGCGGCGCGGTCTGCCCTGATCGTCGAGTACAGTGGGACGATAGGGCACGACGACACCGACGATGGCTCGTTGTTCTCAGTTGCCGTCGTCGCAGAGCGGGTCCGAGTCAACCCCGTTGCCTGTGCGCGGCTCGTGGCCCTCGACGCCTCATGCCCTCTCGCGCCCGCCGCACGACCCCGGCATGCTGTCCGCCGCGCCGACGCCACTCTCCCCGCTGGGGTGCCGGGCGGACTCGCCTGGGTCGATGGGGGCAATCGGGAGGGGGATGAAACGGATGGGGGGTTGGCGCCGCTACTGGTGTCGTGGGGAACTGACGGGGCGGTGCGGCTTTGGCGATAAGAGAGACGGAGGGCGTCGGTCCAGTCGACATTCGACAACACTTTCCAACGGACTGATCGGTCGCACCTTCTCCACCCCCCCGTGCCTCTCAGTACTTGAGCAGCGCACGCACCTGCGCGCGTGTGTCCGCGGGGGACGTCACCGTGTGCCCAATGGTCCGGGCAGCCTCGAAGATCTCGTAGTCGTTTCCGCCCTTATACGTCTTGTCCCCGAAAAAGTGAACAGTGTCGTATTCCGTTTCCGGCAAGAACCGCAAACAGTAGGTCTTGTCCCAGCCCTTGGGAAAGATGTCGAAGGAGATCTGTCCGCCCACGCTGTAGGTGAGGTCAAGGTCGGTAAATTCCTGTTGAAGCGCTGCAACAAACGCGGCGCGGATGCCCGACGTCTTGTCGTAGGCCTCGAACGCGTCCCGCTCCTCGCGACTGCAGTTGCGTCCAATTGGAGACACGTTTAGCATGCCGGCGCGGAACTCGACGAAGGTGCCGCGCTTCTGGGGCAAGTCGAGGTCGGCTATGTAGCGGAGGCAGTAGTTGATGAGACGCTGGAGGTTAGTCTCGCCGAGGTGGCTGAGGAGGCTCGCCTTGCCGATCTCCTTGCCACTCGCGTGGGCCAGGAGACCGTTTTCGGAAAAGACAAAGGGGAAACGGTCGACGCAGTCGGCCCCGAGCTGCTCCTGGATCTTGGAGAGGTCAGAGCCGCCGACGATGCCCACCGTGACACGCTGGGTGAGGTCGTCCATAAAGGCCAGCATCTCCTCGTCAATGCGTCCACGAGGGATGGTCAGCGTGCCGTCGACGTCAAAGAGCAGGATTTTCTTTGCCGTCATCTTCGTGCTCGTCGCTCGCGCCCTCGCGGTGGTCGTCGGTCTGGTCTGCGGGTGTCCGCGTGGCGGCAGTGGCGGCAGTGGCCTCAGGCTCTGGGGCGGGCTTTCCTTCATTCTGAATCGACTTAGCCGAGAAACAGAGACTCTTGTACTTATTATCGTCACGGAAGCGCGGCGCGACGTGACTCAGACGATTCCGGAGCGACGCGGTAGTCATCGCAAAGGCAGCGGCAGCACGGGCGCCTATGCTCCTCGCCGAGAAGAATGAGTTGAGGAGCGACGCAGGAATTGAGAAGCCTATCGCGAAGGAGCTCTTTCACTTCCTCGTTGGAAGGGGAGGACCAGGAATTGAGTAGTATGACATACGCTGGCCGCCCACTCGCCTGCTCGACTGCCCTGCTCACATCCTCGCTCTAGACGAAACCAGTACCGCACCCGGCACGCCTGTGGGAGTCTCACCTCGCGTCTACCTTTGCTGGGGGAGGAGACGGCTCGGCCCAGGGCCACGGACCCGACGCCGCCGACGCCGACGACGCCGACAACCCCGCCGCCCGCGGCGACCTCGCCGCCCTCGGCGCACCCGCGGCGCTCGACCCCGTCTGTCCTCGGGGCCGCGTGAGGCTGCGCTCGGCCTGAGTGTTCTCCGCGCTGTGTGAGCAATGTCCGCAACGGACTCGGGCCGTGTGAGCGATGTGATCAGCGAGATGGCGAGCGGGGGATAGCAACGGTGGGGTTGGCTAGTGTCGGGAGCCAGCAGCAGCGTCAGGTCCACCAGTCATAACTAGCGCGCCAGCGTCGCAGGTTGCGCCCACCGTCCTTATCAGCGCCGGCGGACTCCTCTGTTTGTTTTTCGGGAATCGCTTGGGTCACCTGCTGTCGACCGCGCGCGGTCTGGACGGCGAGCTGCTCCGGCTGACTCTCGAGCACGTCTCGCCGAGCTCACCGTCAATGACACCGAAGCAGTCTCGAGCCCTGCTCACGGACGCCGGCGGAGTGGTGAACGAAAACGGTTCTGGCGGCTCGGATGCACCCGATCTTGCCGGCAATGGCGACCCGCGCTCGGTGGTCAGGGCAGCACGACTCTTGCTTATAGACGTCCAGCTGGGGGCCTTAATGGGCCGGGCCGCACGCGCCCGTGACGCCGTACTGCTATCGCTAACGTCGTGTCTATTCCAGGTTGGCACTATCGCTTTCATCGGCTTCGACTCGCGCTGGGGAGGAGGCTCGGGGCATGTTGCACTCATCCTCTTTGCCCTAGGCTGCACGAGTCTGGGAGCCGCTGTTGTCAACTCGCTCATTGAGGCCAGCAGGGTCCTGGTGGCGCTTGGGACAGACGCGGTGGCCAGCGCACGCCTCGCCGAAGCCATCGCGGGGGGTGGGGCTCCAGAAGGCTTAAATCAGGCGAGATCCTCACTTCTATCCTGCCACCGCCCCTCCCGCTCTATCGGCGCCGGCCTCTCCCAGGTTCCCCCACCTTCTGCGATCCCAGGTCCACGTGACGGAAGTGGTGCGGCGGGCGACGGGGGCGGCTACCAAGGTTGCCGTAGGGCGCGGAGTTTGGGGTGCCGGGGCGGGCGGAGGTGCCTGGGACGCGTCGGGCCTCGGCCAAGCTGGCGGCCATCGCCGGGATGTCTCGTCGATTGGAGGTGGAAGGGCGGTCGACGCGCTGCTTCTCGCGACAACGCAAGCGGCGAAACGAAGGCCCCCCAAAGAGGACATAAATCCTTGAAAGATTCCTACCGTCCTCCCCTCATGGCCGCCTGTCGAGCTAGGGCGTAGCTTCCGACCTCCTCGTCCCCCCCCGGCGGGAAGAAGATGGCGTCGACCGGCGCTGCACGTCCGTCCTCCCCCACGTCGCCCGCGTTGGCACCCGGTTTGGCCCGGAGCTCGACCGTCCACCCCTGCTGCAGCCGATCGAGCTCAGCGAAGCGCTCCCGTCTCGCCGCATGCTCCTCTGGCAGGTCAGCCACCGGGCCACGAGGCACAACAACGACACCTCGTGGGGCCGGCGCAGGGCGTGGAACTGGCCTCTGCTCACCCGCGCCTTGGCAGAGCGCAGGCAGCTGCGCCGTCGTCGGGTTGACCGGCCTTTCACGGCCGGCCTGCGCCTCGGCTGCGGCGATGGCGGCGGCCTGATTCGCGTCTCCCTCGCCCTGGGCGGACACAGACACCACCTCGAGCCTTCCCCCGAGAGCCCGCGCCCCCGCATCGAGAGCCCTGAACGCTCCTGGGGGTGCCCGCACCGTCAGGGTCACCTCACCCCCCCCCGACTCCGTATGCTCGACGGTCCCCCCTTCGCGCACCACCAGCTCCACCGCGTTCGATCTTCCGTCGGCCGACGCGGCCGAGACTACGACACGGAGCCGCATCGGCGCTCGGTCGATAGGGAGCCCCGACTCTTTCAGCTTCGTCAGCGCCTGCCGCGCCTGCACCTTCGCTGGGCGTGTCGGGTCCGGAGCCCACCCCAGGTTCCGCAGCGCGCGGTCCAGTACACCCGTGGTGTAGGGCCGCCCCGTGCCCGGATGATGGCACCGTTCAGCCAGCTGCGCCACCACGTCGGACCGGCGCCCGTCGAGGTCCTGCCGCCGTTCAGCCTCACCCACCTGCAGCTCGCCCTTGTCCAGAATCGCGAGGCAGCATTTTTTCGTATCGTCCGTGCCAAAGGCTTTGATCAGGTCGTCCCGTTTGGCGAGCACCCCTTTGGACACGTTGACAAAGACCTCCTCCGTTTGTAGCACTTCGTCCAGGTCCGTCTCGACCCCGCTGCGCCAGTCCCCCGCCTTGTTCTTGTAGCAAGCGATCTCGAACCGTACTCCATGGTGCTTGTACCTGAGTGGTAGCGATAATAGCGGGTTGAGTTCGGGGTCAGGCGCGCGCCGGGCCGGAGATGATGGTGACCTCGGCGACGGCGACGACGGTCTCGGGCGTAGGCGCTCGGCCCCTCTTCCTCCTCGCTCGCTTGACGATGGCGATGTTGGTCAGTCTCTTCTGACCGATGGGCTGCGCCACCGCCCGTGACATCTCGGACTCGGCGGACCCGTCCCCGAGTCCGCGAGGAAGCGCCGACGCGGCGGCGGCGACGCGGCCGCGACAGTCGCCAGCAGGCCCCGAAAGGCGAGAGGTCTCGTCAGCGCCCCACTGGGCGCAGCCGCGAGGGTCAGAGGTGAAATCGAAGCGAAGCTGCCACTTTTGACTGTTGGGGGAGCACAAGGGTAGGTAATACCGTACAATTTCCCCCGCCACACCTGCCACGCCGGGTCCCTACATCACGCCGCTGCCGCCTCCGTCCCGTCCTGGTGCGACTTTATCGCGGCGAGGCTCGCCCCCACGGTCAAGGCCCCAACGGCGGGCGTGCCGACGCGCGTCGCTACTACGAGCGCCGGTACGCCCGCGAGCCCCCCCAGCCCCGCGAGCGAGTGCACCAGGGCGAGGGAGAGGCTTCCCAAGAACAGTGCCCCAGCCTGGTGCGCCGACCCCAGGGCGGGCGGCACCCCCCCCCAGAGCGTTGCGACGCCCAGGCATGCCTGTCCGACGACGGCGACGGCCACGAGGGCCGCGAGGCGCCGCGGCCCTCCCAGCGCGACTCCGCCGGCCCGCGGAAACGCTGCCCACTGGGCAATGCCAGCCGCCAGTGTCGTGACCGCCAGCGCTCTGTGGTCGAATTGCACCGCGGCTGGGGACTCGCCGAGGGAGCGCCACCGAGGCATCAGCCTGTCGTCCCAGTACTCGGTCGGCAGCGGCACCAGGCGCCCATTCATCCAGGGAAAATCGCTGTAGACGCGGCCCGCATCGAGCCCCGCGACGAGGGCTCCACTAGCGGCCGTTGTCGCGACGAGGCCAAGGGCGGGGAGGGCCCGGAGGGAAGCGAGGCGGAGGGCGGCCCGGTCCGCCACTTCCGATACTACGACGGTCATGGCCTTGTTCGCCGCGAGCTCTGCGCGCGCCCCCAGCCAGGTCCAAAGGAGACCGCCATAGATGGCAAATGCGCTTGCGAGGTGGGCGGCGAGCCGCCAGGGACTCACGCGCGGCGTCAGAGCGCGCTCCGGAGGAGGTTCCTCCAAGCCGCTCCGCACCATCCACCACCCGACCAATGCCTGGGCGCCGCCAGCGCAAAAGAGGACGCCGACGCGGAGGCCGAGTCGCGGTCCGATCCAGCCCCGGGCGGCAAATACGGCCAACGGGGCTGCAACGTAGAGGCCCAGCCCCCGCCCCCACATACGGTGGGCCCATTCCATCCAATAGATAAACTTAAACTCGCCCAACGATAAGTCGGCGTTGTGGAGGCGTCCCTCGGGACTCTCCCGGTATCGCTCGAACTCGGTCACCCACTCTGAAGCGGTGGCTGGCGGGCGCTCGCCGGCGAACCGCCAGTCCGTCATTGAGAGGCCCGATTTGGTGAGACTGAGGAGGTGACGAGTGAGAGCACACGCGGTGGGGGTGGAGACGCTAATAATGATGGAAAGAGGGGCAGAAGTCGCCGCGAACTCGCCGAGTCAGCCCACCAAGGACGACGAGAGTGGCGACCCATGCCGCCGCGCCACCTATCCAACGCGTCACAAGGATACGCGCAGGACCGGGTACCCCGGGTAGAAAGAGGTCAGAGCGGGGAGGCGCGCCGACACCGGGATCGGGCGGGGGGGCGAGCGCGGCCGCGTGAGTTCGAAAGGCCCGGCGTGCGGCGACCGATGCAGTGACGGCGGCGCGGCGCCAAGACGAGGCCACCGCGGTCAAGGTGGCTGCTTCCGGCTTCTGCGTCGCGGCCTTGGCCGCGTTCGACGCCGTCCTGGCAAGGTTGACAAGCCCGCGACCGACACGATCCGGTGCCGAAGTGGAGGCGCCGAGCCCGCCCCGGGAGAGGGCCCCACTACATGCGCCGCTGCCAAAGCCAGTCGTCGGCGTCGAGGCGGCGAGGGCCGACCGCAGAGCCACCGCGCCGCGCGCCACCGCCCTCAAAGAGAGTGACAACTCGGGGCTCAGCAGCGCCACAGCGCCGACTAACCCCTCTCCACATCGAGCAGTTTGTTTTAATCTGCTGCCTCTCTCCGCACTGACGACGGTCGAGTATTCGGAGGGGGAAGTTAGCGCACGATCTCGCGGGTACCCGACGCCGACGGCACACCTGTCTACCTTCGTCGAAGGCTTTTCCCGGCCACCCGCCGCTGCGTCGGCCTTCGGGACGATGGGTGCCGCCCCAGCGTTCGATGCATGCCGTCTGCCGCCACTGCCGGGCGAGTTGTGTGACAACGCGGCCCGTCATCTCTCTGTCTCGTGTTGATGCTTGACTATCAGCGGGAGCTGTGCTCCCTCGGTTTGGCACGGTGCGGCGGCGGCGCAGCAGACCGCCGCCCGCATGGATGACCACCTCGGCTCGCCTACCTCCGCTCCTTCCTTCTCCTCTACCCAAAACAGCGAACCAGCTACCCGGCATCCTGCCAGGCCCGCCCGCGGCCACAGAGGCGGCCGAGGCGCTTCGCCTTAAGGTCGTCACCGACCACCTTGCTGCCGAACGTCGTGCCCTTGATGCGGCGTTGAGGGGTGCCCTGGACGGGGTCCCTGCGGCCTTGGGAGGGGGCCCCACCGGCACCCACCTCTGGGCCTCGTGCGGCCTGCGCCCCCGCCTCATGGGCGCCCGCCGCGACCGCTATGCGGCCGACGAGGAGGCGGCGCTCGCCGGTGCCGCCCACCGTGCCGCGGGCGGGAGCCGCGCGGGTGCCTCGGCGCTTGGCCTCGCCGGTGGTGGATCCCGCGTAACACGCCGTGGCCACGTCGGATTTGGGTACACTCACATGGGTGGGCAGCGCGGGCAAGGCGAGGAGGCGGACGCAGACGCCGAGGACCGCCCGCGGTGCCTCTCAACACCCGGAGGACGTCGGCCGCGGTGGCGTGCGCGGGCGCCCCGGTCCGACCCCAAAAAACTAGTGCTGGAAGCGATTCGAATCTCCGAAGGGGGACACCCTGACGACGTCCCCGAAGGGGGCGGCGGGGCCGGAGGAGATGGGGGAGAGGTTGGGGATAAGGCCGGTGAGGGGGCAAAGGGGCGGACCGGGGGGCGGGGCCGGGGCGGCAGCGGCAAGGGACGTGGGGGTGCGGGGGGGAAGCGGGCACGCGCCGGGGGGGCGGCAAAAGAGGCCAAGATCGATGGGGTGGGTGCCGGGGCGGGGGTGGGGGCAGGGGCAGGGCAGGGGGCGGGCGCAGCAGGCGCGATTGCTCCGGCAGCTGTTCTGACAGGGGCGGCGGCGGGGCTGGCATCTGTTGGCGAGCCGGCGGTAGCCGCGACCCCGTTGACGGCCTCCCACGGCGACGACGATGCCGGCGAGGGGGGAGCAGGGGGATTGGCGCCCTCTCGCCCCACCCCCTGTGGGGAGTCATCGCGAGGCGCCGCAACGAAGGTGGAGGGGGACGAGGCAGAGGCGGGACCGTTGTCCGGCGCCGGAGAGGAGCCGGCTGCCTCCACTGCCCCGGCTGCCCCTGTGGCTGGCGATGCGCCGTCCCCTGCCGCCGCTACAACGGCGCCTCGCAAGCGGGCACGGCCGGCGGCCCCGCGTTCTAAAGCAGCTCCCGAGGCCGCAGCGGCAGGCCTTCCCCCCCTCGAAGCTCTGGCCGGTGCTGCGAGCCCCGTCCCCCAACTGCTCTCACCGGCGACGGCGATCCCCGTCACCGGGGGGGGCGCCCCGCCCCGTTCCAGAGGCGGCAAGGTCTCTGCATCGGCCGGCGCCGAGGACGCAAATCCCAAGACTTTGTCTGTGCCTCGCGAGCGCCGCGCCCGGCCTGCAGCGATGGCCGCAGTGTCTGACGCAACCCCAGCGGCGGCAGCGGCAACTCTGCCCACTGCCAGGCCGCCTCGCAAGCGCGATCGGGAAGGTGAGCGCCAGCGTCGTGAGGCCGCCCGCGCGGCAGCCGCGGCGGTGCGGGCCCGCCCCGAGTGCCGGGAGCGCGGCAAGGCCACGCAGGCCCCCGCGTCGTCGTCCTCGGAGGAATCGGGATCCGACGATCACGGCGACCCCCCAAGACCCCCGCCTGCCAAGCGGGGGCTTGTCCGTGACAGGCGCCCTGACGCCAAACCCGCCCGCACCCCTCCGTCACCTAAGCCCGCTGAGCCGCCGCGGCCTCTCACGGACGAGGAGCTGGCCCGGAGACTGCACGAAGAAATGAACGTGGCGGGGATGCTGCGGCGGCGGCGGGGGTGAGACGACGGGGTCTTTCGAGCGGGAGATTGGGCTGTTGTGGCGAAAACAGGAATCCTCCCCATTCTCCCCTCAAAGCTCAACAGTGACGTCGGCCTCGGCGGCCGCGGCGGCCTCGACGTCGTTAGTCTCAGCGTCAGCATCGGCGTCGGCCGCAGCCTGGGCCTCAGCGGCGGCCGCTTCAGCGGCTGCCTCCTCCTCAGCTGCGACCCGGGCGGCCTCGGCGCGCTTCTCCGCAGCGGCGGTCTTCTCGCTCGCAGCGTAGTCAGCAGCCTGGATCTCCCAGCCGTCGAGGTCGAAGTCGAGGCCTTGGGCCCGCATTAGAAGCTCTTGCACATCGCGTGAGTGGGACACACGGTCGAATACCTCATACCCGCTTTCGATCAGGGCCGTCTCGTAGATGACCCGCGCAAGCAAGTGGGTCTCGTCGTTCGGCTGGAAGTCGGGGAAGTTGAAGGATGAGTCGTTGCCGTCCTCGTTAAGAATCTCCTCGCCAGTCTCTGGGTCGATCTCCGGGGCTCCGAGGGCGCCCGAGGCCTCCGCCTCGGCCTTGGCAGCCTCGCGGGCGGCCTCGTGGGCATCCCTCTGCGACTCGAACGACGCGATGAGGCGGGCGATGGTGGGATGGCGCGGGTTGATCTCGAGGATCTTCTTGGACCGCATGAACCGCTGCTTCTGAGGGTCCCCGAGGGCCTGGGCGAGCATTACGCGTTCCATGTTAGCGTTCCAGCCAAACTTTGCGCTAGCCACGATGGCAGGCGTCCGGACGAGGCGGGACGAGATCTTAACCTTGTCCACGAGGGCATCGGACGCGAGGGCCCCGGAGGCGTACCAGTCCGTGAAGGGCTTCAGTCTCACTGCCTCCTCCTTGAGCGCCGCGCGGTCGTCGCGGTCAATTTCCAGGTCTTCCTTGCCAACGTGCTGGAAGCGCACGTCGTCATACTCGTCGAGACTCTGCATCATGACCTCGTCTACGGGCTCCGTGAGGTAGAGGACCTCGAAGCCTCTGGCGAGGAGACGCTCTGTAAATGGGGATCCGGCCACCTCCTGAAGTGACGGGCCGGTGAGGTAGTAGATTTGCTTTTGATCGGCAGGCATCCGAGACACGTATTCGTCGAGCGACGTGACACGGCCGGGGGAGGGGAGGGAGGCGTTGCCGCGGATCGTGTGGGACGACTGGAAGCGGAGGAGCTTCTTGACGCGGTGGGAGTTGGACGCATCATCGAGGCCGAGCTTGAGGGATTTGCCCCACTGGCGCCAGAAAGAGTCGTACTCGCCCTCCTGGTCGCCCACGAGACATGTTCCACTGGGAGGATCAGTCTCGACGCAGTCGTCCGACCGCTTAGCCTCATCGCGCTTTACGAGGTCGAGGATCATGTCGAGCGCAGCGCGGCTGAGGCGTCGCCGGATGAGGCGCAGGGCCGCAGACTCTTGCAGCGTCTCGCGCGACACGTTGAGAGGGAGCGTGTCCGAATCGACGATGCCGACTACGAAGCGGAGGTAGTCGGGCAGGATGTCCTCGAAGTCGTCGCTAATGAACACCCGGCGCACGTAGAGCTTGATGTCGGCCGGGCGCGTGTAGAACTTGTCAAAGTAGTCCGCAGGGGCGCGCTCGGCCACGTACAGGAGAGCCTTAAACTCAACATCCGTGCCCGACACAACAAGGTGCTTGTGGGCGGCGGCACCGACCGTCTCCGACCCGTACTTGGCGCGGTAGAAGGCGTCGTAGTCGTCGTCAGATACGTCGGCAGGGCGGCGCAGCCAGATGGCCTTCAAGTCGTTGAGCCGTTCCCACCGCTTTTCCTCGACTGTGACAACAGCGACCTCTTCGTCCTCGGCGAGCGGCTCCGTCGGATCGATCTCAATCGAAGCCTCCGCATCTTGATCGATCTCGCCGTCGGCGATGTGACCGTCGGCCCCACGGAGCGCCGAGGCAGGCACCCCGGGGAGCTCGCGCTCAACCTCGCGTGTCACTTCGAGCGAGATGGGGTAGTCGATGAACTGAGAGTGGGTCTTTACCACGTCGCGAATCTTGGTCTCTTCCAGGAACTCAGCGGCCTCCTCACGGAGGTGAAGACGGAGGGTTGTGCCGCGGGGCACATTGGCAGATGCCTCCTCCGATAGTGCATCAATCGAGTAGCCGCCCTTGCCGTCGGACGACCAGACGTGCGCCACAGGCTCGCCTGCTGCGCGGCTGGTAACGTCGACGCGGTCAGCGACCAGATAGACCGAGTAGAACCCGACGCCAAACTGCCCGATGAGCTTGGATCCGGCCTTCTGCTGGGACCCATCATCGTCATCGTCATCGTCCTGATTGCCAAGCATCTCCGAGACAAAGTTGGCGGTGCCGCTGCGCGCGATGGTGCCGAGGTTGGCCGCGAGACTCTCCTTCGTCATGCCCACGCCTGTGTCCATGATCTCGAGGACACCGGGGCTGCCTTCTGAGAGGGGGTAGGGGCCCGCCCATGTCTCGCGGGCCGCAGCGGCGGGAGTGGCGCGGATCCGGACCTCGAGCTGGGCCCCGCCGTCGAGGTGGGTGGGGTCGGTCGTCGCCAGAAAAGCGATCTTGTCGAGGGCATCGCTGGCGTTAGACAATACCTGACGGGGACGAACGGGGGGAGGGCTGTTCTCTCTTGGTCAGCGGGGACGCGACGGCGACGGACGGAACGAAGAACGGGCGCCAAGGCCCGCAGCGTTCGACCGATGGAATGAAACCACGATTTTCCAGAATTTCCTCATTTCAACACAAAGATCCCGTCGATCGCATCGAAAAGCTCGCGCGCTACGGCGAAGGGATAGCCGATCGGGCGCCGGCCGGCTTGGTGCAGCCGCAGCGACAACGGCAGCAGGCCCCGTGGCGCGCGCTCGCGCACTTCGATATCGCGGTCGACTCGCCTCCCGAAGGAAAACATCCCTGTTCGTGTACAGAGAGTGTGTAAGGATGTCTAGCATCCTGCCGACATCGGTGTCGAAGGCCACAAGGTTGGGAGAAGCCGAGGCCAGGGGGATGACAGCGGCAAAGAGCGCCGCAAGTCCCACGATCAGGAGGCCAACGAGGCCTACACGCGACCGCATGGCAACGAGGTGCCGCTTGCCGGGGGCGCTGGATCAAGAAGGCCGTGAGGGACGGTGAGGGGATGGCAAGACCCAACATGGCACAGCGGGGGTGGGGGGACTTGGGAGAATATGGACGGCTGAGAGGGCGGCTGAGAGTACCGCGACGACGCAGAAGCCGCACCCGCCCCGAATTTAGCTCAACGGCGTGACGCGAGCCTCGTCGCGAATCCGCAGTCAAAGCCGAGGCCCGGCTGCTCGGCGCCTGCGTCGTTCCCAGTCAAGCTGGCGACCCCCCAGAGAGCCGGGCGGTCGATGGCCAGGTGAGACTGCCTACAGTGGCTAAAAGTGTCCCTCGGGATGACTGTGGCGGGGCAGAGGAGCAAGATGGACGCAACAGGCCAGGGCGTCATGTTTCGAAGCAGTCAAGCCGTCGCGGCTCGCAGCGGTCGTGCGGTGGCTCAATAAGTCGAACTATGGGTCGACCTGTTTTGAAGCTTCGTTGGATGGTGCCGGAGGAGCGACATGCGGCGGGGGAAAAAAAGCCCCGTGGTCGGCCGCGTCGGCCAGCGCCGCGCCATCAACGCTCCGCGCCACTTGCCGCCGTCCTCCCGACCCTCCGCACCTTCCCTCGCGCAGGGTGTTTGAGCCTCCCGGTCGCCGCTTCGGTCCCGCCGAGTGGGAATTCATCGACCGCGTAGACCCCGAGCGTTTCATCTCGCCGGAGGGCCTGCCCGAGGCGGCTTTGGGCGAGCTCGCTGAGGCTGTCGACGTCATCGCCAACCACGCCACGTACGAAGCCCTGCCGCCACTCGATGGCGCGAGCGCCGAGGCCCAGGCCGCCGTGGAGATGCGCGTCGGCCGCCTTGAGCGAGCTCTAGCCATCATGCGTCTGGGCGTTGACCTCCAGAGCCAGCGGTATGATGAGCGCGTCGCCGAGGCTGACTACCAGGACGCTGAGAACGAGAGCCTGAGGTTGGAGGTTGGCCGGCTGCGGAGCCAGCTGGAGGAGGCGGTCGAGGCCCGCAACGCGCTGGGTACCGCTGGTATGGATGCTGCCGAGCTGCTGCGGGCCAACGACCAGCTCGGCACCGCTCTCCGGGACGCCGAGGAGGCACGCTACCGGACGCAGGAGCGCCTTGCCGCGGCCGAGGACGAGGCAAGGGCGCGCATTGCGTCGACGGCGGCGCATGAGCAGAGGGTGCGCGAGCTCGAGGACCGGCTCGCCGAAGCCGACCGGGAGATGCAGACTCTGCGGGCAGAGGCAGATGCTCAGCAAATGAGTCTTCGGGGCCGTGATCGCGGCACTGGAGGCCGTGGAGAGCTCGACCTTGCCCACACGCAGGTGAGGCGTCTGCTGCGCGACAACGCTGACCTGGATCGGGCCAACAAGGAGCTTAGGGGTGCCAAGGAGGCCTTGTCGGGCGAGCTCGCAGAGGCCAGCGCCGCGGCCGTGCAGCTCGCTCAAGAAGCACAGGAGTGGAATGCACGAGAGAGCGAGTTGCGCGTGCGGGCCGATGAGGCGTCCTCCAAGCTCCGAGTGGCGGAATCCAATGGGCGCGACATGAAGGAGACCATTGCCGGTCACCTCGCCCAGTTCAGCGCGCTCGAGGCAACATTCGAACGGAACTATCGTCTCTGGGAGGGCGAGAAGATAAGCCTTGAGGAGCGCGTGGCCGAGCTTACGCGCCAGGTTGAGGCGGCCGTTGCACGCGGAAGGTCGGGAGTGCAGGATGGGAGAGCAGCGACCCCGGCGGCGGTGGCAGCGGGTGTGACTGATGGCGTGGCTGCTACGGTCGATGGCGACGACAGGTCCGAAACGTCGTCGGGTGATGGCCCTGTCCAAGGAAAGACGCTCGCGCGTCTCGGGCAAGAGCTGCGCGCGGCGCAGGAGCGCGAGGTGGTCCTGATGGAGGCCTACGAGGAGCTCGAGCAGAATGTCGCCGTCGAGATTGACGCGGCGCTGGCCGAGGAGCGGAAGAGGGTGGGGGAGGATGGTGCTCGGGTGGGCGCGCTTGCCACTGAGGCCGAGAGGGGCCGGAAGCGCGAGGCTGACCTGGCGGCCGAGGTCAAGGCGCTCGAGGAAAAGTTGACGTGGGCCGAAGACAAGTGCCGCAAGTATGAAGCAGGCCATGGACTGGAGGACGCTGCGGCCGAGATTGACCGGTGGCGTGCTGACGCGCTGTCGCGTGATCACGCGCTTAACGAGCTCCTCTCTAGGTCCAACGATCTGAGCGATGCAGTCGAGGCCCTCAGCGCGGAGAATGAAGCGCTGCGCCTCAAAGCAGGGGTGCCCGAGGGCGCAGCTGTGGATGTGTCGGCTGTACGGCGTCGAGGCAGGGAGGAGCTCGAGCAGCTCCGGCGCCTGGCTAGTCATCTTGAGGCTGAGCTGGGCGAGCGCGAGGAGTCTGAGCTGAGACTCCGCCACGAGCTTCGCTACCGCGTTAAGTGGGGCGGGGGGGCGGCTGCCCGCATGGGGCTGACTGAGCACCAGGTCGTTTTCCTTGAGGAGACCATTGCCCGACTCAAGGAGGGGTCAGATCGGGGCCTGGGCTTCGGGACGTCGCCGGAGCAGCGTACTCTTGCACGTCTTGAGGAGCGCCTGTCCCGGTCCGAGGCAATGTGCCGCCGGCTGAAGCAGGCGGCGGCTCTGCCTGAGGAGGAACTGGAGGCGCTTGTTCGTGCAATGACTGCAGGGGTTGGAGCCAGCGGCGGTGTAGATGACGGCGACAGCGTCAGAGGCCATGGACGCATGGGTGCTGGGGGGTCTGCAGTTCCACGCCGCCTGCTGGAGGCTCTTCGCGTGGCTGTGGAGCGTGCTCGGACGGAAATCGCGGCCCTAACGGGTGAGACAGGTGGCGCCCTTGCCCATCTTGATGTCGCGGCTGCCAAGGCGGGTGAGGCCTTGCGCCAGGTGAGCGCTAGCGCCTCAGGGGCCATCCCCGTCTTGCCACTTTCCCAAAACAGTGACATGCACCACTTCGCCGCACCCGTCGGTTCTCCTGTGGCTCCTGCGGTCGTCCTCCCGACCTCGCTCCCTTCCAATGCTGGTGCCGATGCTGTGCGTGAGCTTTTCCGTGCCCGGGCCGAGGAGCTTGCCCTACTGCAGGCAGATCTTGCTGAACGTGATATGGCAATTTCGGTGATGCAGCGCGAGCGTGACGCTCTTCGCGATCGTCTCCGCGGCGACTACCATGGCGGAGACTGCACAGGATTTGTGTCAGTCGCTGAATTCCGGGAGGCGGAGGAGACGGCAACATCTCTGCGAGCACAGCTGCTGGAAACACTTGAGGCAGCGGTGGCCCGTGAGCGCGAGGCTGCAGCAACCGAGGAGGAGCTGGAGAGAGCGCGTGTGACAATGCAGACGCTACTTGACCAGAGATCGCTGTTGTACCGGGAGCACGCACGGCACCGCGAGGCGCGGGATGCTGAAGCAGAAAAGCTTCGGTCTGCGGCAGCGGAGGCTGCGGACCGTGTCAAGGTGCTGGACAAAGAACTGGCCCTCGCTCACAGGAGCCTTGCTGCACTTCGCCCTGTGAATCCTGAGGTACCACATGGTGAGGATGTCGCACGACTGGCAAACGAGTTAGCGACGCGGACGCAGGCGCTCGTCCGTGCAGAAGTTGGGGTGGTCCGCCTGGGTCGCCGCCTTGCTCTTTCAGAGGCAGGGGAGGCGCGTGCCAAGCGCAGAGTTCGCGATGCCGACAGCGAGTTGCGCGAGATGTCTTCAATTCTGCGGGCAAGGCTTGACCAAGTGTCGAGGTCACGGGATGAGGCTCTGCGCCGCGTCACTGCCCTGCAAAGTGAGCTCGACTCTACTTGCCCCGTTTCTGTGCTTGCTGAGCTTGAGGCGCGTTACGCGTCACTTGAGCGCAACTACCGTGGGCTTCTCAGCTCCCGTGCAGGCGACGGGACCGAGACCCGTGCCAGCAATGCCGAGCTGGACCGGCTCCGTGAGGAACTCTCCATTGCTGACCGCCGGTGGTCGGAGGCGGCATTGCGCGCTGAGCGCCTTACACTTGCCCGAGCTGGCTCTGACAACACTGCTGCAATCGCCGCTGCCCCCAACGTGGGTGACACAAATGAGGAGCGCGTCCGTGCGAAGATTGCCCTTGAGGCCTCAGAGGCCCGTGTCGAACGGGTCCAACGCGAGGCTGATGCATCGCGCAGGGCACTCACTGAGCTTGAGGGCATTGTAAAAGCCCTCGAATCGGACTTGGCATCCGCACTTGGCGAGGCACAGGGCGAGCGTGACCGTGCTTCTGAGGCCACTGCCAAGATGGCAGCGATGTTGACACCTGAGGTGGCCACGGCTCTGCGTGAGCGTGTCGATGAGGCAGAGCGCGCCAGGGCTGAGGCCGACACGCGACTTGAGGCTGAGCGAAGCCGTGCTGAGATGGCTGAGGCTGCCCTGGCAACAGCTCGCGGGGACCCTGCCGGGAACCTTGACCAAACGGCCACGCTTGCCGAGCTTAACATCCTTAGGGACTGCGTACGCGATATGGCGCAGCGCACAGATGCTGCCACGACCATTGGTCGGTATGCAGAGGAAGCTATTGAAACACGGAGGGGCGAGTCGGTGCTTCGGGCCCAGCTCGTGCGGTCTGAGCGTGACCGCGAGCGGCTCACGCAAGCCAACCTCTCTCTCGAACGCGCTGGAGCCCACCAAAGCCAGGAACTGATGGCTTTGGGTGCGCGTCTTGCAGAGGCACGGTCGCGCGCTGCCCGAGCCGAGTCTAGGCTGGCATTGGTGCGGGCGCGGACGGTCGAGCGGAGCCGTGCCGAGCGGTGGGCCCTGGCAGCCGCCGGTGAACGCCGCCGCGTCCGGTGGACTGAGGGGGTCTGCGAGGAGCTGCGTACCGAGGTCCGTGCCTGGGCTGAACGCGCCGAGGAGGCCGCCGAGGCCCGCGACGCCCAAGCCCACGCTGCAGCGGTTTCTGCCGGGCCAGAGAGCGAAGCCCGCAAGGAGGTTGCGCGAGTCAGAGAGCAGCTTGGTCGTGCTCGCCTTGAGCGGAGCAAGGCAGACCGCTCCGGCGCTGTCGAGCGCAGCCGGGCCGATTTCTTGTCCCGCGTCAACGCTGACCTGGAAGACAGGTTGACAGCGCTCGAGCGGGCTGGACTGGAGGAGACTGAGGCGGCAGAGCGGGCGCGCGCCGAGGCGCAGATGGCAGCAGACGCTGCAGGTGAAGCTGCTGAGGCCAGAGGCAAGGAGGTTGACGAGCTCCGCGCTGAGCTCGCCACTCTCCGAGCAGGGGCCGAGGCTGGCGAGGTCAGCGCGGCCCTGGGCCTCAGCCGGCGGCGCTTTGGAGGTGCTGAGGATGCCGGGACCATGTCAGCTGCCGAGCGCGACGCCCTGCTGGACCAGGTCGATCGGCACATGCGCGGGCGACTCGAGCTCGAGGAATCCAAAGCTCGCGTGCTGGCACTCACTGAAGAGCTGCAGGCGCGCGACGCACGCCTGGCCATTGTCGAGACGGACGCAGGCCGGGCAGCTGAGGCAGCGGCATCGGCGGCGCGTGCGGCAGGGGCTCTCGCCGAAGCGGCATCGGGAAAGGTCTCTCCCGGAGCGCATCCGACGGCCACGGCAGCCTTCCGCGGCGCGGGTCAGGCGGCAGCACGTGGCACAGAGCTGGCGCTGGCGCGGGAGGTCGACCGGCTGGAGGAGCGGTGCCGCCGACTGGAGGGAGCGCTTGCGGACGCCGACCGCGCCCGATTGCATGATAGGACCCAGCACACTCGGGCTGCCCGCGCCCTCGGCGGCGAGCTGAGCCGGGCTGAGGCTGAGCGAGACGATGCCGTTTACACTGACCGCTCTGCAGGTGGAGCCGCCTCGACATCGTCAGGGACACGGTTCTCAATGGGCCGGACAGCGGGTGGGTCTGTACGGCCATCGTCGGGCCTGTCACGGGCACCGACGTCGGCCGCTGACGACCAAGCCGCCGAGGCCGATCTTCCCGGCCTTGTCGAGGCCGTCGCGGTGGTACGCGACGAGCACATGGCCCGGGAAGCGACTTTGGAGGCCCGGTGTGCCGCACTGGAACGGGAACTGGAGGAGGCGCGAGACAAGGCGCGGCAGGCCGGTGTGACGGCAGCCCAGGCACTGCAGGCGGCTGCCAGGGCCCCCCCTCCCAGGCCTGCCGCTCGGGCGTCGCGTGACGACGTCGCGTTAGCTGACGACAGGCTCGGTCTCGCCTCAGGCGGTGCTGACATTGCCGCTGTGGCGGGACGTGCGGGAGCGCATCAGAACCGATCCCCCTCGCCGGACCCCATTGGGCGCCGTGAAATCAGCGAGCTCAGACGGCAGGTCATCCAGCGTGACGAGATCAATGCGGGACTGAAGCGTTCCGTCCTCACGCTGCAGTACGAGATCCGCCGTTTGCGGAAGGAGCACTTTAGGCGCATCCATGGGTATGCCGAAGCAGCAGCGTCGAAGACAGATGACATCAAGGAGGAGGTGTGCAAGCGGACAACAACGTTGGCAGCGACAGCCAAGCGCCGCGCTGAGGAGGCGGCAACCGCCGAGGAACGAGCTGACCGTCTCGCGACCGAATGCGCGGGCCTACGGGAGGAGCTCGCCCGGGCCAAAGGTAGAGCAGCCCAGGCGACAGCGGATGCTGGCGTGGCCGCGCGCCTCTCTGCTGCGACGGGCGCTACGGTGACGGCGTCTACCGTCCCCGTCTCTGGGATGCCCCCTGCTGCAACACCTCCCCCCGTCTACCCTGCCCCCGAGCAATCCGCCTGTCCTCCCGGTGACCCCTCGCCCCGCGAACGTTGGCTGACGATCAAGGTTTCGGAACTCCGTGCGGAAATCAAGGGGTTGCGGGCCGAGGGGGTCAGACTCCGGAGTCGCCTGGCTAGGGCCACCACTGCTGCTGGCTCCGATGCGGCGGCGGCGGTCCCCGACTCGGAGACAGCGCCACCCACCAGTGCCGACGCGGGTGCATCGGCGCGGGAGGAGAGCCTGACACGGTGGACGGAAGGAAAGCGCCTGACAAGGCGCATCACCACTCTTGAAACACGACTCAAGGAGGCCATCGAGGAAAGGGACAGAGCGTCGGAGGATGCGGAGCGCCAGCGGTCGGCGCGTCTCCGAGCTGAACAGGGGTCGGCGGGCGCCCAGGCTGCCGCCAAGGCTGCCAGCGCCAAGCTAGGGAGAGCCGAGGCGGCAGCCCGGGTGAATGCTGAAGCGGCGGCTCGCCTCGACGCAGCTCTAGCAGCAGCTGACGCTGCCCGAGCTGAGGCTGCCGCCGCGCGCGCCAATGCTGAGCAGATCCGTGTCGCCTTGGTGCCACGCGCATCCCTCGTTTCGGCCGAGGCGCGTGCGGATACCTCTGCGGCGCAGTTGGCGGAAGCGAGGCTGGAGCGCGACAGGTTGGAGGCAGAGGCGGCGCGGACACGCATCGAGCGGGATGCCGCTGCATCAGCTGTGTCCGAGCTCGAGGCCCGCACCCAAGCCCTAGAGCTGGAGGCCGCCGCGCTTCGCCGGGCGCCGCCGCCGCAACAGGCCCTTGCGGCTCGGGCGCCATCCTCGGTCGACTCCTCTGCCCTTCTTGCCGAGCGCGACTCGCTCGCGGCCGAAGTGACGCGTTTGCGCAATGATTTGGGTGCTCTCGACGACGACTTCTGGAACTGGCTCCACGACCTCAAGTACGAGAGGGAGGAGGCGCTGGCTGCCCTGGACCGTTGTACTTGCGGAGCTGCGCTGGGTGACGCTGCGGCGGGCGGCCCGGCGGGCAGGGAAGGAGGGACGGGGACGGAGAGAGGGGCGCTGGCGCCTGATGAGTAGCCAGGAGAGGCGGCTTGAACACGTTATTCACACACCAGCTTGACGAACAGCCCCCCTATCGGTCTCGCTAATGCGTTTGGCGAAGCCACCACCGTTCCCGCTCAATACGCGAGACTGTCGAACGTGGCAGTGCCCGCGCTGGGCACACGGGTGCGACGACGCCACCGCCATCTCCAGTTCCCTCGACAACGACCCCCACACCTTGCTCCTCGATGAGCCCCAATGACGCGATCCCGAAGAACAAATGGTAAACGTCGGGAGCCGTGTCCTCACGGTCACTGATGCCACCCCGCGCCGTGTCTTGTGACCGCAGCACGAACGCCCTGAGACGATTTCTATCTATCCAGCTCGGTCGTCCGAGGATCGACAGAGACGCGAGGCCCCACCAGCTGTAACAGACGTCAGGGAGCTTCTGTGGCCGGCCACAAAGCCCACCGGCAGGAGTCTGACGCTCGGCAAGCCACCACGCGGACTTGTCGCGGGCGGCCCCCTCGAGTCGCGGCGACCCCCTGATGGCGAGGGCGCCAGGATCGGGGGTTAGGTCGTCGTCCTCTTCGGCATCGTCCTTCTCCGGCGCCGGCGTCGATCCGACGCGCCCCAGAAGAGCGAGGCACCCCAGGGCAGTGTAGCATTGACCTGCATGCGACTCAAGCCCCGGTCGGGGCCCGAAGCCGCCGTCGGGGTTGCGGCACCGCAGGACCCAGGCGGCCGTGCGGTCGGCCTCGGCTCCTGTCAGCGGGCTCCCAAGGAGGTCAAGGACGAGAGTTGCTGCGAAGGCGTGGCGCCCGTCGCGCTCAGGCCAAGCCGACGCATCGGATGCCCACGACCCGTCCCAGAATCCACCCGACGTTGTCGCCTCATCAGGCTCGTCGGGGAGGCCGTCGTCCGCGGCCGCACCCAGACATCCAGTCGAGGCGCTTGCTGCAGCGTTGCGGCAGTCGGGCCCCAGGCGCCGGACCCACCGCGCGGTGGCGGCCGGGTCGGGCACGAGAGAGGGGTCGTTGAGCAGAGTGGCCACCTGCACAGCGCTCAGAGTAGCAAGCAGCGACGGGTCATGCCCCTCAGCAGGGCCGAAGGCTCCACACCCGATTCCGTCGGGGCCGCACTTGCACCGACATGCGCTCACAAAGTTGGCGACGGGGGGGGCGAGAAGCCGGGCTCCTCCGTCGGCGGCGTCGTCATCGGCCCTCTCGCCAAGTCTCCCCAACAGGGCCATCGCCCCGGCTCCCCAGTAGACGGCGTTCAGACGAAAATGTTCCGTCACGGAAGACTCGTAGCCGTCGCGGTCGGCAGCGACGGCGCGGACGTACTGGAGGAAAGGAATCGAGGGACGGCGGAACGGGAGGTGTCATCGAAATCATCATACACAAGTGGTGCGAAGGCGCGGCGACATGGCAACGGCGCCCGTGTCAGGCGCCGTCGGCCCACGAGGACTCGCGACGCTTTGCCGTCGGGGAATGGGGGGGCGAGGGGGTACTGAGTCGGGCGTGGCTTGCCTTGGCGTGTGCCTCCACGGCGACGGGGGGGGTTTGGGGGGGGGGGATGGACATCCTTTGAGTGGCGACGACTGAGGCACGCGGCCAGCGACGACGGCAAGGGACCACCTGCCGGTCGCACCGGGCCCTCCAGCTCGCAAACGAGCGCGGGAGAAGCGAGGCCCGCGAACGGTCCAAAATGGCCAAAGGAGACTTAACCGTAGGAAAGGGATGGGCGAAACTCAACCTTCTCTTATCAATCGCCTTCTCTCGAGGAGAGGTCTGCTGAGCAAGACGAGTTTCAAGGTCTTCGGCTAAGAACCTCCCCTCGTCGGCACGTCAACCGAATGACCCGGGCCTGCCAGCGGCAGGTGCGGCCCCAGGGAAGCCGGGAGCGAGGTCCCTGCCAGAGGCGCGCGCAGAGGAGGCCTGGTGCCCGCGCGTCGATATGACGGCCCGCTGCACGTCGCGCTTCCGTAGCACGGTCAGCGGTTTCAATGCCACCGGAGAGGCGGGCGAAGGGAACGTGCTGCGCTCGAAACGGCCATACCATCAGCACAGCCTGCGTCTCCTGTCATTCTCCCCCCCCCTCCGCCGATTTTCGAGCTTTTCGCTGCCCTTCCGCAGGTCAGTGTAGACAGTCATGGCCTGTGGTACATTGTGAGCCCCGTTTCCGGTGCCACGCTGACCACCCTCGACCCCAAGGCCGTCCTCCGCGACCCCATTACAGGGACCCACCTTGTCGTGCGCGGTGGACGTGCAGAGGTTCTCAACCCCCACCGCCGCTCGGCTTTTTTGCGCGACCGGTCGCACTTTGTTTGCGACGAGGCTCGATGCACGGCGCAGCAGCAAAGAGCGACGTGGCGCACGACGGGGAGGAGCGGAACCAATGAGAAGGTCGGAACGGCGGGAACCCCGACAGGCGTCGACCCGGCGCTTCGGGTGGTGGGGACCGGGGGATGCCTCTCTGCCTCCGCTACGGGGCCCGGCAGTAAAGAGGGACGTATTGCAGTGGGGGCGTCGCGTACGGAAGGGGGCGCCGCCGGAGAGGGAGATGGAGTCTTTGGTCTCATGGGGTCACGGGCAGGTGGCCGTCGCAGGTCCGCGGCGCCGAGCGGGGAAGCACAGATAGAATATGAGGACTTCATGTCCGGGACTGCGGGCGGAGCCGCGACATCGAGGCCGTTTTTGGACGCCTTCGCCGCCGAGGTAGCCGCGGCCGAAGATGCTGTTGAGGATGAGCGAGCCGCTGTGCTCATCCGAGCCCATGCGCGAGGTCTTGCGCACCGCAAGTTCCTCGCCGAGGCAGCTGCGGCTAATTGCGATGTCGCATCGTCCGTCGGCGACGCCGCAGCAGCCGTGGTTAGCGCCGACGCCACCGAGGCCGAGATCCAGGCTGCCATTCGCATCCAGGCCACCGAGCGGGGCCGCCGGGAACGGCGCCGCGTCCAGTTGATGCGCGACCGCGCCATCGACGGGGTCGTCGGGGGGTCTGAGAGCCACCGGCTCGGGACGGACGGCGACGCGAGTCTGCGGTTGTCGACGATGTCGGCAGACGCGGCGCCGCCTAAAGGGGTCGGAGCCCGTGGAGCGGACACGGTGGCGCCTTGGGAGTCGGACACAGACGCCCACGCGGCCGCCGTGCGCATCCAGGCGGCGGCTAGGGGCAGGGCGGCGCGGCGCGAGGTGGCGGCGCTGCGGGCCGACCGGATGACGGGCATCATTCCTGAGGACCCCGCGGCCGAGGAAGAGGGCGCAGACGACGACCCAGACGCGGCGGCCGACCCTGACGCCTGAGAGGCTGTGGGTTGCGGTTGAAACTTTCAACAATACAGCTAGTCCAGTAGATGGGACAGTGTCCAATCGTCACGGACTATCTGTCTCACTAGACGAGATCCCCGACGAATAATCCTCAGGCCTGGAACACCCCGCCATCACACAGGCGCCTCGGCTGTTGTGGCCTGCCTCCCCTCCACCCCCCCCGCCTCTCCCTCCCACCCCCTCCCCCGCCGCCGCATCAGCCAGGGCAGGAGTACCCGGATGCGCCGCGGCGTATCTCCCTCCCCCACCTCGATCGTGAGGTGGGCCCGGTACCGCTTCATCACTCCCACACGTCCCCGGGCGTGGGGAAGCACCCGTTTAAGGTAGGCACCTTTGCCTACCCTCGCCGATAGGATGACGAGGCGATCGGGGTCAGCCGGTGGTCGTGGGACGGGGCGGGGCCGACCTTGCCGGGTCAACGGAGAGAGCGGGGGTGGGGAGCCGCTGTCGCCTTCGTCTGCGGCCCTGGAGCCAGGCAGGGGCGGCCGAGGGGCCGTTGCGGCCGCTCGAGCTTCCGTCACGGCGCGCGCCACAAGCCCCAGCGCGCGGGTGCGGAAACGAGGGTGGGAGGCAATGGCGAGGGCGTCATCGACATGGCGACCGGCCACGAGGCGGCACGCGACGGTGAGCTTCTTGGGGCTGGTCCGCAGATCCCGGAGCGTGACAGCACCGACGCGTGGCGCCGAAGGGGGGCGAGCCGCCGGTTGCGTAGGGTGCCCCAGCCCTCGATCCAATCGAGCGGCGGCTCCCGGACGCGGGTGGCGTCCGCCGCGGGCCGCTCCGCGGGTGCCAGGCCCGCCCTTTTCTCCGCGGAGGAGGGCGCCGCCTGACTTCACGCGGCCGCCGCGGCGGGGAGGGAAGGCGGGGCCGGCGTCGCGGACGGCGTGGGCCAGAGCATCGAGGGGGGATAAATTGGCGATACGCGGTGGGGGGGTGGGGGCGGGAGCGGAGGGAGGAGGGGCGACAGTGGCGAACCGGCGGGCCGCAATGCCAGTGGGCAACGACCACCACGCAGAGGTGAAGGCGTGGCCTTCGCTCCGTGGTCCCGCGCCAAAGAGGCGGCCGGATGGACCGGCGGCTTCGGAGATGGCTCCAATCGACTGCGCGGTGGGGGTTGAAATGGGGGACGCTGTCCAACCTTACCTCGCAGGGATGGAGCCAGCAACGGCGGCCAGAACGCCGCCGCCCTTCGCATGGACGGCCACTCGCCTCTGCCGAAATTACAGCCACTCGCAGCCCGCGGGCAGCCCGCGCCAACAAGGCGCGCATGGCGACCACTCCAGATGGGCCAAGTTGTGTCGATAGCGAGGTGAGGGCGAGAAAAAGCGCCTTTCTGCCGTCCACTCCAACGCTGTCGCAGCCTTCTGAGTTGCGTTCATGGGATGTTCCAACGGCATGCGCCCCGCGCGAGATCATTCGCAGCGACCGGTACGACTGTCTAGGTCCCAGTCGCACGAGGAAGGCGCCAGCAGTCTGCGCCACCCTGGTCCCCAGCCGGTCTCCTCGCCGCCCGCCCGCCCTGCGCAGCCCGCCCGTCGTCTCCGCCCGTCGGCAACATGACCGAGTTCTGGAAGAGCAATGCCATGCACTGGTGCGACTACTGCAAGTGCTGGCTGAAGGCGAGAGAGTCGAGAGAGAGCCGGCTGCGTGATGCAAGAGAACGGCCATGCCGCGCCGCGGCCACCGGACCCAGCCCCCGACCCCCCCCCCCCCCCCCCACCCCCCCCCCCCCCCCCCCCCACCAGGACACGCCCGTCAGTCGCGCTCATCACGAGGGGGGTCTGCGCCACAAGACGGCCGTCGATGACCACCTTCGAAAGGCCAAACGAGCGGCCGCCGACGCCATCGCAACGAAGGCTGCCGCCGAAAAGGGCATGGCGGCGCTAGATGCCCGGGCCCGGGCCGCCTTCGCCGAGGACCAGCGGACGGCGGCGGCGGCCAAAGAACGAGCCTGCGCCGCCGCTATCGCTGGGACGGCTGACCCCGACCCCGACTCCGATGCTCAGTGGGAGCTAGACCCTACGTCGGGCTACCTCTTCAACGTGACGAGCGGTTACTATTATCACGCCGACAGCAAGTGCTACTATGGGGGGGGGCCGCCCCCGGTCTGGACCCCCCGCTTGCCGGACAAGTGGCGCCGATGCGAGTTCCGGCCAGCGGGGGCTGCTGGGGCCGGGTCAAGTGCCGGGGGGGCAGGCAAAGGAAGCTCGACGGTAGAGGCCAATGCCGTGCCATCGGCGCCGTTCGAGACGATAACGCGGACGGCGACGCTTGACCGCCGGATGGTGATGACCGAGGTAGGGGGGCATCGCGTTCCGGTCCAGGGCATGTCCGGGGCCGGAGGGAGGGCCTCGGCTGCCGGCCTCGGCCCCGCCGGAGCGGGGGCCCGGAAACCCGCTGCCGTCCTGCGGGGAAAAGCGGCGGATCCGGCGCGAGTGGCGGCTGAGGAAGCAGCAAGGAAAGCGAGGGACGAGGCGCGGGCACGCGTCGCCGCTGCCACAGCGGCTCGCTATGGGGGATGACGGGCAGCGGAATGAGGGCGAAGGCAGCCTGAGGGTATTTTTCATGTTGATCTTGTTTTTTTCGTCGCCGTTGTGTCATTTTTCATCCCTCCTCATGCCCAGGTGCTCTCCAGCGACGCTGGAGGCCGCTGATGTGGCTCACGGGGAAGCTCTCCCGGGAGCCCGCCCGGGTCCGCTACGCCGAGCGGGGGCGCGCCCCTACCCCTCCCGCTGCGCCACCCCCCCCGATCTACCTCGGATGCGCGACGCAGAGCCAGTGCGAATGCAGCCGCGTCAGTCGCCGCGACTTCGGCCGCAATGGCCGCCCGCTCGGCTGCCCTCGCCTCGGCGCGCATCAGTGGTGGGTCCTGCCCCACCCGCCGCGTCGCCGGCGCCCGCCGGATATTCTGCGCTGAATGCTCAGGAGTCACCCTGCCACCCTCCCTCTTCCTCTCTTCCTCCCGTTTTCCCCGCCCGCAGATATCTCGCAAGAGACACCTCAGCAGGCCGCACCGAAAGCTCAGCCAGAGCCCGAATCCCGTCATCAGCAGAGCTGCCGCGGCCGACACCAGCGTGACCCCCCCGGGCCTGGCGACCACGGCATTGGGGTCGACGGGGGGTCGCGTGTTCTGTCCGGGATCGAAGCCCGGGGAGCCTGGGCCGACAGGAGTCAGGTTCTGGGGAGGGCGGGAAAAGGGCGGAGAGAGGCCAGAGGGGGTCTGGGGGCTGGCGGCAAGGCTACATGTGGCAGCCTTCTGCTAACCTCCTTCCACTATTCTATTCTTCTCTCCTTGTTCTCGCTCGCCTGTGCGACGCACGAGCGGAGACCCGGGTCGCATGGCGCCGGGCCCTCGCCCGGTGCGGCCGGGGCAAGGGTCGACGCCACCGCTGTGGAGCAGTAGGGCCCCGCGAGGGGGTCGACGCCAGCGCAGCCCCAGCCTCCCTGGACGCAGTCGGACCAGCCGGCATCGCACTCGCATACGCACCCGTTGGGTACACCGTGTCCACTGCAATCGGGCGTCGCACCAGTGCGCTCGCAAGTGGGAGAAGGGGGGGGGGAGAGGGGCATGTCGGAGAAGGTGGGGAGGGGGACGGCCGGCGTCACGGCTTCACGGCAGCGGCCGAAGAGGCAGCCTCCAACCGGCGACTGAAGAGGCGTCGAGCACCGCGCAAAGAGCCGCAAGTGACTTCCACGCCTCGTTTTCTCGCTGCCTCCGTCGAGGGCGAGGTCTGGCTGGCGACCGCGAAAGCACAAGGAGTGCGGCTGGAGATGAATAAGATGTCTGTCGAGTCGATCACGGCGCAGTCTTTCCGTCACGCGCATGAGTGAGATGAAGACGTCGAATAGTCCGGGTGAACCTTAGATCCGCATCGCTGCCGTCTGCAGCCTGTGGGAGGGAGCCCCCCGTCTCTCCGACCCCCCCTTCCGCCACTTGGACAAGAGGCAGAAGAGCATGTCACATGGTGGGCGCGGGGGCGATGAAGGCGAGTCGACGGAATATTGAGATCAGTCATGTCCCTTTCATGTGAGAGGCCGTGGAAGGGACCTTCGAGGCGCTCGCGGAGGTCAGTGACAATTTTCTGGGTACCTATGCGACGGCTTGACTTTGACTCCGCAGGGAAGGAAGACGATAGGAGCAAGAGCAAGCGCATCCGCATCATTTGGACGAAGGCAAGGTGACTGGACTTCTAGACGGCACGACCATAGCCTTAACCATTGCGCCGAGTCATCGGCCGAAGTCTCGTGGCACCGGCTGTGGCCTCTCTCGTCATGTCCAGCGCACCCACCGTAGTGGAACTCATCATCTCGGAGACGCCGCGCGAGAGTCGTCGAGACGCGCCGAACCCGTCATCTGGCTCCCGGCGTGAGCCACATCAGCCTCCACCCTGCGCCATCGTTTGCCCACCATGAACGAGTATCCCCTCACGCCCGCCCGCAGGAGGAAGACGACATTCTCCGAGAGGTCGTCGGACAGATGGGCGTATCCTCGTGGTCCGAGGTGTCCCGCCTTTTCTCGCAGATCGCGAAGGCCCGAAGCGTGTGGAAGACGGAGCGCAACGGCAAGAGCTGCAGGATCCGGTGGTCGAACCAGCTGGATGTGGCCCTCGACTTCTCGCCACTGTCGCCCTCCGAGGAGAGGATCGTCGAACAGGCCCATGCGACCCTCGGGAACCGGTGGAAGCAGATTGCGGAGCTTCTTCCGAGGCGGACTGACAACATGATCAAGGCGGGTGGAACGAAGGGGGAGATCGCGAGCTTTATTCTGGTGGGGCACCAGCGGACGGGCAGCCACCGCTCGCACCTCACCCCCTTTACCCCCAAACCACCTTCTATATGCCTACCCCCCAGAACTTCTGGTATCGTCGTCTCCGGCACCAGCAGGAGGAGATGGCAGCAGCGGGCGGCGAAAACAGGAGTGGGAGCATCGCGCCGAGTGGGAGCAGGCCGAGCGCCGGCGGACTCGCTAGCGGCGCCAGACCCTGCCGATCTTCCAGAGGAGAGGAACTCTCCGAGCCTGCCGCCTCCGAGATAGTCTCTAGCGCTCTCGCGGAGCTGGCAGCGGACCCCGGCGTGGCTGCCGCGGCGTCGGGCCGCGCCGACGCCGCTGGCCGATCGACAGCGAGCCGCCGCGCCCGACGCTTGTCGGTTGAGACCGAGGCCCGCGCCGCTGCTGCCGGCCCCCCGGCGACCGGCGGGTCGACCTCCGCGTCTGGCACGAGCGGCTGGGCCACGCGGAACCGCGCTGCGGCTACTCTTCATCGGGTGCAACGGACGGGAAGTGCTCTCGAGACCATGACCAAGCCCGAATCCACCGCGCCTTCAGGGGGCGACGCGGGTGAGGCCCGGCGCCGGTCCTCTGTCGGGGCGCGACCTGGGGGCATGACCACCCCGGCCTGGCAACCGCCCCCACAGGAGCCCGCGGAAACGTATGGCCCCAGATCTGCCAGGCCAGCGGCTGCCAAACTCTGGGCAACGTCGTCTCTGTTTGAGCCGGGCGGCAGCACTGCCCCCACCCCCCCTCCCGGAGGACGGGGCTTCCCGCCTGGCTCGAACGTTTTCCCCCCGGAACCTGCTGGCGTGCCCGGACCTCCTCCCAGCTCCGCCGCCGTCTACCCGGCAGATCTCAGAGCGGGGGACGGGCTCTTTTGCGATGGCCGAGTGGGCGTTCCGGGAGCGGGCCCCGGCCCTGGCTCTGCCCCGGCTGCAGCCGCCCTGGCCCCTCCCCAACTCCCAGACGTGCGGTTCCCCCAGGGTGCTGCGCTCCCCCTGCGGGTCGACGGGCACGGGCTGTCGACGTCAGTTTGGGTGCCTCCCACGGCGGGGCGAGCCTTGTCGCGGACGAGCGAAGAGGCGATACGGCGGATGCAGCTCGCCTTGGCCGCGCAGCCGCCACGAAGGGACTCGGGGGAAGGGGGAGCCCCCCCGTCGAGGTCGGGTCCGTCTCCGAGTCCGAGGCTCCGCCGCTCCAGAGACGGCCCCCCCCCGAGCAGCTGGACGGACCACCGGCAGCCCCCCCAGCCCCCCCAGCCCACCCCCGCGCTGGCAGGAGGCAATCTGGTTCATCTCCCCCCTGCCAGCTCCAACGCTGCCGACAGGGCCTCGGCCCTGGCCCACCTTGGCCTCCGTCGGGCCAGCGGCGACACGGCTTCCGCCATGGCTCATCTTATTCAGATCGACGCGTTCCTCGAATCGCTGTCTGCCGTGTCGAGCATCATGCAGAGACGCGTCGCGGGCATGAGGGAGGCCATTGCCCGCGTGCGCACGACGCCGGGGGCTGTGGAGAGCGGGCAGATGGCGGCGCTGCTCTCCGAGCTGGCGGTGCGCTTGGAGATCGGACGAAGCGATAATTGCACGGCGTCGCTGCCGGTGTCGTCACTACCTTCCGGCGTGCCTGGCGGGCTCCCCAACGGCGGCGTCGTATTGGGGCCGATGGATGGGGCACTGGCCGCGACAATTGGCTCGGCCGACAGCGGGGGCGTTCAGCAGCGGGGACGGGTCCAGTCTCTCGGGACTGGCCCTCCGGATGACCGCCAGGAAGGTTTGATGGACCCTGGGATGCGCGAGTCGCTCCAGCTTCTCGGGCAGGGGCTCTCGTCGAACAGGCAACCCTCCCAGCACAGCAGGCCCAGCCTTGAATTGTTGGGATCTCCACCCATGACGCTTTCGACGGGCTTGGACCCAGTCGACGTGAACGAGTCTCCATCTCATCCCTATCACGACCGTCCCGCTCCTTCTCATGTGAATGCCACGGGATCGGACAAGACGGGGCAGGTCGTGATGGAGCAGTCGCCGGATGCGGCTGAGGCGCAAGCAACGAAAGGGGAACGGGGGCTTCTGGGCCGCGGGATCGTCGACTTGACATCCCAGCTGAAGCGCTCTACAATGTCGCTGACCGAGGAGCTGCTGGGCGCGGGGGGGGTCCGATCATAGTAAGACAGCCCCGAGCACCGCGGTTGAGAGATAAATGTGTTTTACACTGCGCCCTGCCCGCCCCCACCCCCAAGCCGCCTAAACATCCGCTGTTGCCTCGCCAGTGGCCACTGCCATGTCCGCCGGCGGCTCGAACGAGTCGGCGCCGGCCGAGAGGGCGGCGCCCACGGCGACGGCGGCTGGGGCGCCTGGGCATAAGTCCGACGAACCTGCTGATAACCCAACGCCCCCTGGCGTTGGCGCCCCTGGCGCCTCGGCGCGCACAGGAATCCGGAAACCGCCTGGCGTCCCGCGCCCCCGGCCAAGGCCGAAACCACGGGTACCGTCGGGCCCCGCCGCTATCTTGCTGGGGTTGACAGTCGACAGACGGAGCCGCTGCCGCCCTTGGCCCTCGTCTCCGGGCGCCTTGGTTCCCCCCGCAGCAGCCTGCTCAGCCTCCTGGGCCTGCCGAAGGGCAAGGAGGGGCCGCGCCCTGGCACTCATGTCCTGAGCCGCCGCCCGTAGCTCCTCAGGGATGGCAGCAGCAACGTAGTCGGCGGGAGCCTCGGAGACGCGAACGAGGCGCCGCGCAGTGACTTCGCCTGTCCGCGTTGATGTGACGAGCGTGCCGTCAAAGACGTCCCCTGGCCTCAGGCCAGTGGGAGCAGCCGGGGCGGAGGAGGCTCGCGAAGCTCCCTCCGCCTCCTTACCAGTGCCCTTATCAGCGCCCTTGCCTCCTCCTGAAGATCCTGGGAAAGATAGCTCGGAAACGTGAAACGAGAGGAAGCCACCGGGCTGAATGCCGTGGGCGGGACGGGGAGGCAGCGCCCCCGTCGTATCGGCGACCCCCATGTCGGGTCTGCCCTGTCCCGCCGCCTCGTCGCCTTCCTTGCCGACGCCAGGGCCAATATCCTCACCGGAGGCCGAATCCGACCCGACTTCACCTCCCTCCATCCTGCCCCCCTCTTTTTTCCCCCGCTTGCCACGTGCACGGTCGGCGCGCTTGCGCATCGTCTCGCGGTCTCTGGCCAGCGCGCAGTCGTACTCGACAACTTCCCCCACGCCTGTGGCCTCAAAGAGGGCGAGGAGACGCACCCGGGTACGGATAAGCCGCACGTCGCACGCCATGCTGCCGACGGAGGCGCCCGACACCTGGGCGGCCAAGGGCGCCGAGGATCCTGGGTTGGACCCCGTTGCGCGGGCACGGGCGGCGCGGGCCTCGGCACGGAGGTCGCGCGAGATGCGGAAGGCAACGTGCTCTCCAGCACGCATCACGGCGCTTCCCGTCTTAAAGTGGGAGCCACCGCCGCCTCCGGGGGCATGGTAAGGCAGCTGTCGGCGCGGAAGATCGGCAGGGGGCTCCTTGACGAGACCAGCAGGAGCGGCCCGAGGGTCGGCAGCGAAGCCCACGTCTCCATCTGAGGCAACCACGTACTCGATGAGCCCCACCACGGCCTGCGTGCCATAGCCCTTGCCCGGGTGCGCGGGCTCCATGATGCGCCCGTAGAAGATCTCGCTGGAGACCTCGTTGAAGGCGACCGTGACCCCCTCGGGCGCCAGCGACACGCGCGACGCGGCGGGTTTTCCCGACTTGGGGTCGACGGCTGGGGTGAACTCCACCGCCGTGCCCGGGCGGAGCTGGTCAAGCGTCAGGGGAGGCTCGAGAAAGGACGCGTGGAAGAAGAGGTCTCCCGAGGACGACAACGACTGGAGGAAGCCGAATTTGTCCTTGATGGATGTGACACGCCCGACCTCGCGCTCGACGACGCGACGGCACACATTGGTCGCGCGCAACAATCCGAGACGCTCGTTCTCCCAGAGATCGAAGGAGGCGTCGTCGCCAGGAGCGAGAATGGCATTGGCGGGGGTAGCAGCAGGATCGGCGCCGTCTTTGGCCTCGTCTGCCGTGGCCAGATTGGCGAACACGACGGACCCAGCGGAGAATACTGCAGGTCGTCCACCCAACCGGAGGGGCTCAGCGACGTCCAGTCTTCCGTCGTCGATGCCCTGCTCGGCCGGGGACCCACTCGCCCGCGACACCCGCCCGCGCGCGCCCACCGCGACAAGGCGTTCCCGATCTGACACGGCGTTCTCGGGCGCAGACCGGACCCGTGCGCACACCAGCTTGTCAGTGCGGGCATCACGGGCAACGACAAAGGCCAGGGCATCGCCGACTCTTGGCAGTGGCATTGTCGGCCGGTGAGGCCACCCCTCGATAGCAGAAAAGTGAAAAAAGAGACGAGCGTTGCGGTCGAGGCACCGCACGAATCCGAATGTGTCTCGAACTTGGACGACAACACCGACCTCGTCCTCAGAGCCGAGGGGTGGTCCGGGAGGCAGAGGGGCAGTGGCAGCGGCATTTGACGTCCGGCCGCCGGCCGTCTGGATGCTATTTCCAGGGGTTACGGGGGTCGCAGCGTCAGTTCCAGAGACGATGGCGGCCTCGGCGCCCGATCGCTGCCAAGAGTCGGCATCGGACCGGCCCGTGGCGGGCTGGCCAAGCGGCGGAGCGGCAGGCTCAATGACGCGGACCTCAGTCGCACGCAGAACGCCCGTTCCCTTGTGGCGCATCAGCAACAATGACACGCGGTCGCCCACTCGAGGCGCGGGCGGGCGGTCCCGAGGTCCGCCCCCACCCCCCTCGAGGACGGTGACATCACGGAGGCCGAAGGACACCTCATACCCCTCGGGGAACCCCACTGCCCCTGCCGTCGCAGCGTCCAGGTGCACGGCCCCGCGGCCGTTGGGGCCCTTACCCCCCCCGGGTGCCCGCGCCACGACGCCCCCGTGGGCTTCTCCCCCGTCGTCGACGGCGTCCTCGAAGGAGACCGTCTCTCCCGCCGCGAGCCGCGTCACCTGCACCGCGCTCAGCTTTCCGCGGCTCCTGCCCCCGGCCTCGGTTACGCGACATGTGACCACATCCCCGGGAGCGATGGGCCAGGGCGCGCCGCCCGGCGGTGGGCCGCCGCGCGTCCCGGGGGCGGGGAGGGGAGGGGCACCGGGCGCGGAGCTTACTTGCGAAAAGTGAAAGAAGACGTCCTGCGCCCTACCGACGAGTCGGACGAATCCGTAGGCGTCCAACAAGGTGGCAACGCAGCCACGCTCGTCAGAGCTATCATGAGGGGTGGGACCCTCGACGAGACGGACCCCCGGGGATGTGGGCAGGGAGGAGCGGGGGGAGAGTGTAGAAGTCGACATCGGGGCGGCCGACAGTTGGGAAGCGGCAGGCGGGGCTGGCCCCATGCCATGGAGGATGGCGCGGGCGCGGGCTCTGGCGCCCGCTCCACCGGGTCCCTCCGCGGGCGGGGCGGGGGGCGGGGGCTGCTGCTGCCGGGCGGCGACCTCTAGCCGCTTGACCTCGGCGCGGGCGGCGGCGAGGGCGGCATCCATGCTGCCCGCGACGGGTTCGTTGTTTTTGTTGGAGCTGCGAGAGCGCGGGAGAGAGCTGAGGCGAAAGTGGTCTAGAAAACTCCCGGAGAGCTGTTCTGACCTCTCCTGGACGTCTAGCGAGGAGTCCAGAAGGCCTGCGACCGCGCCGCCACGGCGGCCGACCTCTCCTCCGCCTTATCGGCAGTCTTGTGGCTGCATGAAGCGCACCGCGGACGCAAATCGGACTCGAGTGTGTCCAGCGCCTCTCGCCTCATCGCCCGCTGGGTAATTCTCCCTCTTCTGCGTGCTGCACCGTTGCGTCAACAAATGCGCCAGTGTGGCGTATCCCCTCGTGCGTGGGGTGTGGAGGGGGAAGAGGAGCCGCGTGATGGGCTCCCTGGAAAAGTCGCGGGGGGCAGGCCTTGTCCGACCTACGCCACCCCTCCCGTGCCTGTCCCGACCGAAAGTCCTGTCCAGATCCCCCACCACCCCCCCACACCCTCAACCCCCGTGCAGCGTGGAAATGAAGGCCACTCTGTCGCCCTCGTATATCTCAGTGGCGTCGCGTCCCGTCAGCTCCCAGTCGACGTCGTTGACGACGACCTGCGTCGGCGGGCGGAGTTGACAAGGCAGGCAGCGTGGCGAGGGTATGGGCACATGCGCGGAGAGGACCCGGGTGTCCGCTGCCCCACCCTGCCGCCAGCTGTCCCGCTCCATGCGCCCCGGCGCCCGGCGCCCGACATCCTCCTCCCTCGCCAGGACTCCCGGCCGCACCGTGGACCCTGACGCCAGGAGGTCGGCCTTCGACCTATCAGGCATCAGTTCCTGGATCACCCACGCCAGGACGGCCGACAAGGGTACTGCAGGGGCATCGTCGTCATCTCCGGTCCCAGCCCCGGTGGGGGGGTGTCCCAGGGGCACGCGAGTATGGAGGACTGTCTCACCGTTGAAGAGGGCAGCAAGGCCGCCCTGGAGCTCGACGGTGACGCCGACGGAGCTGGCATCGGGTTTAGGGCGCGACATGGAGTAAATAGCGTGAGTCGAGAGACAGCTTCCCGGTTAGCCGGAGAGCTGGAGACCCGCCACCTCGGCACGGGGAAGGGCGGCGCCGTCCACCAGTCCCAATGCTGCCCTGCGGGATTTGACTTGCTGCCGGACTGTGGTTACGACTGCTGAGTGGGGCACAGAAGGCATGAATGGGTGAAGCTAGCTCATCCCATCGCCCCTTAACCATTGTCGAGCGGGACATCGAGTTCGCTCGCGTCATAGGCGTCGTCGTCGTCTTCTTCTTCCTCTGGGGAAGGCGGAGCTCGGCCTCTCCGTTCCAGGCCCGGCTTCCCCTCGTCCGGCTTCTTCAACGCGCCCGCGCCGCCCCCGCGCTTGGCAGCGAGGTCCTCGCGCCGGTCCCGGAGCGCCCCAAACCGAACCGCCGTCTCAAGCCCCTCCACCTCCTCCCGCATAAGGGCGGCGTCCGCCGCAGCGTCGGCTCCGTCGGCCGCCTCAGCCCGTTCTGTCACTGCGGCGCCCTCGGCTTGGCCCAAAAAGGTAGCCACAGCGGCGTCGGCCTCGGCGCCGCGGGCCACCACGGGGTCGGGGGAGGCGCCTTCTGCTTTGTCAAAGAAGCCGGCAGGGAGACTTGGGGCGCCGCCAGGATTGGTAGCGAAAGGGGGCACCGGGGCCGAGGGGGCGGGGTCCTGGGGTGCCCCGTGGATCGGAGCCGCGGCAGGCGGAGGCGGGGGCAGAGTCGGCTTGGACGCCGGCGTCAAGGCACGCGCCGCTGCCACAGTCTTCACGCGCTTCGCCGGTCGCGCACCCCAGCTCTCGTCCAGCCGCGCCGCAATCGAGGGCATCGCCGTCTTGGGCGGCCCTGGCGGAGGGCGGTGCTTGGATGCGGCGACGGCGGACGGAGGGGGCGGGTGCGGGGCGGGCGGAGCTGGCGCGGACGAGGCCGAGGTCGAGGCACCGGCGCCACCGGCTCTCTCGTCCTCGAAAAAGCCGTCGGGCAGGCCGCTCGGTCGGGGGCCGCCGGCGTCGGCTCCTCCTCCACTTCGGTCGCCGGACTTGTAAGCGCGCACCTGAGTGGGTGGGGGGAGAGGGGGGAGGGAGAGGGAGTCCTGTGCCCAGGGCTCAAGCCGGGGCCAGGGCGTCGCGACAGCCCACCGGGCTCTTGCGCTCACCATGGACGGTTTTGCCTGCCCTTTGCGCGCGGCTCGGAAGGCCTCTCGGAATAAGTCCTGCTCAGACATGACACGGCGGACCGCGATATCCGGTCCTGCCAGGAGGCGATACGGCGCGGCACGCCGGCGCAGCGGGCGGCGAACGACGACCCCTGGATGATCTGCGCCGTAGGGGTACAAGCTGGAGGCAACCCTGCCGCTCCCTGGACGAACAGGAGGCAGAATGCGCCGCTGGAAAGGAGGAAAGACGTGACAAAACGGCTCGGCAGATCGGTGAGTTGAACAACACCCGTCCCGAGCGCCAACCTCCGTCCTGAAACGCATGCGCCCCCTCGCCCTCGTCATCCCGCCACCACCGGGGGGCCGTAGGGCTCGAGGTCGAAGGTAAGTGTGCGGCTACTGCGGCGCTCGGCGTCCTTGGTCACCCCGACGAGGGAGTCAGCCTGGTCGAAGAAGCTGTCCTTGAGGGAGATGACAACGGCCTGGAACGGGGCCGGCCCCGCGCCACCCGCTTCGTTGCCCTCAGCGATCCCCCCCTCCCCCACGACGCCACGGCTCCGCCGACGGACGTAGGCCGCGACGCGCGCCACGGCACTCGCGTCGAGCGCCGCGTCCACCTCGTCAAGTACGAAAAAGGGCGACGGCCTGTGGGCATGGACGGCAAAGAGGAGGGCAAGGGCCGCCACGGTCCGCTCCCCCCCGCTGAGCTGGTCCATGTCCCGAAAGCGCTTGCTGGGAGGCATTGCGGTGAAGCGCACGCCACCGGACAGGGGATCGTCGGGGGTCTCCACCGAAAGATAAGCGGTGCCACCAAAGGGGTGGTGGGCGCTGCGGGTGAGCTCCTTGTAGACGTCGTCAATGGTGCTGCCGACGCGGTCGACGCAGGCCATAAAAACGCCCGCCCGCCGGGCGCGAATCTCCTCGTAGACCTTGGACGCGGAGGCCGACTCAGTCTTGGAGGCATCGACGAGTCGCTGATGCTCCTCGTAGGCCAGCTCCGCCGCGGCGCACTGCTCGGCAGCCTTGAGGTTGGGGGCCTTGAGCTCGAGGGCCGAGGCGAGGGACCCGAGGGCGGCAGCAAATTCGCCCTCAATGCGGGCCGCCTGAGCCCGCGCCTGAGGGGTACGGTACTCGGCCCGGATGCGGGAAAAGTCGGGGGGGCCAACAGCGGCACCCTCATGGCCGTCCATGTCTACTTCGGCGGCCACGGCCGGCGGGAGGCGCGGGATGACGACGCCGTCGGCCTCGGCCCGCTGGATCAGGTCGGCAGCCTGGGCTGCGAGGTCCCCCAGGGCGGCCTCCTTGGCATCAGCGCGGCGGGCGGCCGCCATGCCATCGCGCTCAGTGGCGGCGATCTCCCGGCGAAGCTCCGCCAGCGACTCGTTTGTCGACGCGGTTTTTTTCGCCGCTTCCTCAGCCTCGACGCGGAGAGCAGCAGCTTCAGCCTCGGCGGTGGCCGACGCCTCACGAGCCTTGTCAACGGCGGCGACGGCCTCCGCCCTCGCGACCTCGTCCATCGCGAGAAGCTTGGCGGCCTCGGTCGCAGCGCGTCCTGACGCCTCCGCACGCCCCTCTTCGTACTCGATCTGGGCAGCGAGGCGGCTCTGCTGTGTGCGGAGTTCGGCCGATCGCTCGGCGCGCTCCGTCTGCTGCTTGAGCCGTGTCTCCTCCCACTCGCGGATGTTATCCACGCCCACCGAGCGGGAGAAGTCGGCAAAAGTGGCGTCGACCACTGCATCCTCCTGGCGCTTAAGCTCAGCGAGACGGGCTGACCGCTGGGCGGCCGAGGCACGCGTAGCCTTGAGCTCTGGAGCGAGAGTGGTCCGCTCGGACTGGAGGGCGGCAAGCTCCTTGTTGAGGGTCTCGACGTGATCAACGAGGGCGGCGACGTCTCCTGCGGCGCCCGCCGACCGCTCCTCCAGAGCCTCGGTCTCGTCCCGGAGCGCCTGCTCGGCCTCGCGGTGGCGCCTCTCCGAGGGGAGGGCGTCAATGGCGGCGCGGGCGCGGTCGCGAGCATCGCGGAGAGCCCCGATGGCGGCGTCGTCCCACCGGCGGGCCCGACCAGCAGCGTCGTGGGTGAGCCCACCCGTGATGAGACCCGCCTTCTGGAAGACGGTCCCGTCGAGGGACACCACCTTGCGGCGCTCTGCCCCAGCAAAGGCCAGAGTGCGGGCCTCGGCGGCCGTGTCAGCCAGCAGACAGGCGCCCAGCGCGTACCGGAAGGCCCGCTCGTACGCAGGGTCGTACTCAACCGCGTCGATTGCAAGGCGCGCCGTGCCGCCTAGGCTCGACCGTAGGTGTGCAGGGTCGGGCTTAGCGACGAGGGTGTCGAGAGGCAAAAAGGTCATTGGGGGCACGCGCTGGTCCTTCAGGTACTGCACCGCCCGACGGGCAGTGGCCTCGTCGCGGCACACAACGGCGTCAAGGTCGCGCGTCATCGCCATAGCAAGGGCAAGCTGGTCCTCGCGGCGAGGCACACGCCCAAGGTCGGCGAGGCGCCCGTGGACGCCCGTGACGGCGCCCTGGAGCTGGCGGACGGCCTCTGCGGCGCGCCGGTCCCGGTCAGATTCCTTCCGGTCAGCCTTGGCCTCGGCGAGGCGGGCCTCGGCCTCGTCGAGCGCGGCCTCGGCCGATACGCGGCGGGCGACGCCGTCCTTCATCTCAGCACGAAGAGTGGCCAGCGCCGAGCGTTTCTCGGCGAGCTCAGCCGCTAGGCTCGCGGCACGCTTACTGGCGTCGTCGAGCCGACTTTGGCCCTCGCGGCTCCGCGCCGTAACAGTGTGAACACGGGCGGCGATGCCCGCAACCTGGCTTGTCAACCGGTCTCGCGTCTCCTCGTCGGTTCTCAGCTCGGCGGCCACCCGCGCCGCCTCCTGGCGCGTCGCCGCCGTCGCAACGCCGGCCTGCTCCTTGCACCGCTGGTAGGCGGCGAGGTGAGCAGCGACGTCGGGCTCAGCGTCGCTGCCCTCGGCTGTCGTGCGCCGCTCCTCGGCCTGCCGCAGCTTGTCAACCTTGGCCAAATCCCGCTTGAGCCCCTCGGCCGCGGCGCGCTGCTCCGCCTCGCGCGCGACGGCGTCGGCCCGTTGCTTCTCGGCGGCGTTGACACGGCGCTCCAGGTGCCGAAGACGCTCGACGGCGCGGGCCCGGTCGGGCGCGAGGCCCTCGGCCGCCGCCGCGCGCGCATCGGCCCGCTTGCGCGCCACAGCAGCGGCCTTGTGGTGGCGCCCGGCCTCGCGCGCCAGCTCGCGCGCGCGCGTCTCGGCGCCCCGCTGGACCTCGGCGGTGCCCTTGAGCTCCCCCCGGAGCTCGTCCAGCTCGGCCCGCGCCCTAGCCTCCTCGAGCGCCAGCGCCTCGAGCCGCCAAAGGCAGTGCTCGGCACGCAGACTGTCCAGCTCGGCCCGTGCCTTGAGGTGCTCCTCGGCCTCCTGCCGTTGTTCTCTCTTGACCTTGCGCTCGGCCAGTACTGCGCGGCGCTTGGCCCACAGCAGCGCCGCCCGCTCCTCGGCGTCGTTCTTAGCCGCCTCAGCCTCGGCATACGGGCGCTTGAGCGCGTCGACCCCGCTTACCTTTTCGAAGAAATCGGTGAGACCGCGGGGCGACATCCCCGCCACGGACTCGACGTCCCCCTGGAAGACAAGGAAATTGCGCGCCTTGGAGACGACTCCGAGGGCCGCCAGGCGCGCGTCGTAGTCGTCAGCGCCCACAGCCCTCCCGTCGATGCGGTAGGAGCAGCTGAAGGACGGCTCGCCCTGGGCGTCGGTGCCGCCGGCGGGGCGGATGGCGCGCTCGAAGACGAGCTCGCGAGTAACACCGGGGGAGCTGCCAGCGTCAGGGCGGTCGTCGGGGATGTCGAGGACGAGCCGGACGTGGCCACGCGTGGGCCGAGCACCGTGGGACCCGTCATCGCCTCGCGCGGTGACGTCACCCCCAGGCGAGTATAGGAGCTCGCGAAGGGCGCTGCCGCGGAGCTGGCGGGCGCCGACTCCGAGCACGAAGGACACGGCGTCCATCAGGTTGCTCTTGCCAGCGCCGTTGGGGCCGACGACAGCTGTAAAGCCCCGAAAAGGGCCGATCGTTTGGGGGCCGCGGTAGCTCTTGAAGTTCTCGACTTCGATGCGGTTAATGATCCCGACCGAGGGGGAGCAAGGGGGCGGGTTGGTCATTGCGACCATAAGGGGGCGGGGGCGACGGACCCGACGCGGCGGGCGTGACGAGGACGGAACAGGCTGGGTCTGCCAGGTGAAGTGGGGCCTGCAGGGGCGAAAGTCGGGTTTTTGGGCCGAGTTACGATGAGAAAATATTACTTCGGAGAAGATTAATCGATATTTTGTGCGATTCGAGCGTCGAAAGGGCCCAAGTCTCGACGTCGAAGGCGGGAAAGGGCGCAGCAGTGTCAAGCTATGCCAACGCGCCCTCCAGTCGCGACGCAAACGTCCGCGGGCGAAATGCGCCGGTCTCCGCTGACATAACATGCGCTGCAGTCGTGCTGATCCTCGTTCCGAGTCAGCTGCGGGACTAGGGCGCCGCGCCCAGCGGCACGGGACGAACGTTGACGCACTCACCGCGACGAGCGCTGAGCAGGAAAGCGTAGGCCGCACTGGGGGACGAACGATGGCGGGCTTATCGTCCTCAGCTATCTGTCGCCGGGGGCGCAGGGCGCGGGAGGCAGTCTCGCCTCCTCTCAACCTTCCTTTTTTCTCGCCCCTTTCCCCCCCCCCTCGGCCCGACTGACCACCGCCGAAGACCGAAGACCGAAGACCGAAGACCGAAGACCGAAGATCGTGAACATGACCACCGCCGAGACCAAGCCCGCCGCTGTCGTTGCTGAGGGAGAAGGACCGGTCAAGGCTGCTCCCCCCAAGGGCGCCGGCAAGGTCCGCCGCACCCCCCGTCCGGACAAGGAGGCGCACGAGATGCAGGCGGGTCGTCGGATGGTCTGGGCGTGCGCGCGCCGCTTCCGTGAGGGCCGTCGGAAGCCGGCGTCGCGGGGACAGTCCGACAGCCGCCATGGCTCGATTTCTGAATATCGCGTTCGGAAACCGCGCGGGATGCTTCAAAAATGTGAAAGCGATCCATTTAGATGCGTGGAGGGCGGCACTTCAGCTTACGGGCGTCGCGCGGCTCAACAAGGCCGCGGCTCGCGGCGTTTCCCGCAAATCCGTTCGCCCCGAGGCAGATTTTTCGATTTCTGAGAAAGCAAAGAGCACGCGGCGCGCAACGAGTCGCCCGCCGCCCTCTGAGAGGGCGTGTGGAGAACAGGGGAGCCGAACTCTTACCACGACCGCATCCTCTGCCGACCTGCCCCCCTCGCTTCCTCGTCCAACTTAGGTGAACCGAATGAAGCAGAAGATTGACGAGCAGTACAGCCGGATGAACGAAATCCGCGCAATTCTCGACGAGAAGCAGGCGACGAAAAACGGCGTGGCACAGCAGGGCGAGCCGATGCGCGACAAGCTCGCCAAGCTGAAGGGCGCATTCGCTGACACTCTTGCCGAGAAGCGCCAGCTGCAGGGCAAGCTGAGCGAAATGCGCGAGACTGAGCGCTCCATGAAGAACGCGGCACGCGCCCTCAAGGACCAGGTGGGCAGCCTGGCCAAGCTCGAAGATGTCGACAAGGAGATTGCCCGGCTAGAGGCAAAGCTCGCCCACGAGGGCTTTGCTAACCTTGACCAGGAGAAGCGCGTCGTGGGGCAAATCGCCGACCTCAAGCGCGTCAAGGACAACATGCGCGCGAACGCCGCCAAGGTGGGTGCCGTGGGCGACCTTGGGTCGATCGAGGCGCTTGAGGCTGAGCTCAAGGCCCGTGACGCCAAGCTTGACGCCATCACCAAGGAGCGCGATGGGCTCATGGCGCGCCTTAACGAGGTGCGCGACGCGGCCAGCGCCACGGTGGCGGACATCCCGACCCTCATCCAGGAGCGCAAGGGCCTATCCGAGGTGATCAAGGTGCTCCGAGAGGAGCTCAACCGTCTCCGCGACGAGTGGAAGCAGAAGAACAACTCGTGGTGGGATAACGAGCAGCTCTTCCGCGCCCAGCTTGACGAGGAGCGCCGCCTGCGCAATGAGGCTCGTGACGCCGAGAACAAAAAGTACGAGGCCGAGCGGAACCAAGAGCGCAAGGCGACACGGGCACTGCCCCTCGAGAAGGAGATCACATCGGCCGAAGCCCTCATCGGCTACCTCAAGCAGCAGGCCCCCGCGACCAAGGCTGAGGTCGACCCCGTCGCGGCCGCTGCCGCTGCCGCTGCCCTCGGCACCCTAGATGGCCACGCTGCCCTTGTCAAAGTGCACCACGACGACGACTTTGGGTCGCTCAAGAAGGCCCCCAAGGGGGGCAAGAAGGGCAAGGGGGGGCCCAAGGCCCCCGTCGAGCCCTCCAAGCAGCCCGTGAACCTCTCGCTCGATGCTTTGGCGACCCTTGCACAGCTCAAGCTAACGGCCCCGCTCACGCGCGGAGAGTGTGCCGCCACGGCCGAGGCGGCGTCTCTTAAGCTCGCGGACCTCCGCATGCGCCAGGCTGCCAAAATCGCCTCGGACGAGGCCAAGGAGGCTGCGGGCGACGCCGCCTCGGAGGACGAGGGCGAGGAGAAGGAGGCCGAGGGGAAGGCCACGCCCCCCGCCGAGGAGGCCGCTGCGCCCGCCGCTGAGGAGGTTCCTGACGCCGCCGCCGAGCCCGAGGCCCCTGCCGACTCTGCCACCCCTGAGGATGAGAAGGAAAGGCCCGTGGAGAAGCCTGTGAAGTGGGAGACGTCGGCGGAGGCGGCAGCGCGCCACGCCGCTGTGGCCGCCGCCGCTGCTGCCGCTGCCGCGACGGCCTAGCCGACGACGATTTCGGATTTGAGAGGGAAAATGGGGCGCGTTTTCGTGCTTTCGTTGGTAGGTTTCGAAAAAAGACGACATCTATCCACCACCACCCGAACCGTCCTGTCGACGCTCCTTACGTGCGGATAAGTCGGTCCTCCCCCCCTGCCCACCACATGCCCAGCAAACCAACCACCCCACCGATCTCCCGCCATCCTCCTACTTGCTTGGCTGTGCGGCCTGGCCCTGAGGCACGGCCTGTCCCTGCCCCGCTCCCCCGAGGAAGGAGGCGACGTTGGCAAAGAGCCGCCGCACCTCGGTGGACGACCGCGTGAAGTCCTGCTGCCAGAGGCCATAGGTAGGGTTCTTCAGCAGCTCGATAAAGGTCACCAAGAGCCCCCACGGGTGAGGGCGCTGTGCGATCAAGCGTTCCAGCAGAACGCGCGTGACCTGCTCTTTCGCGAGGGCGCTGTCCGACCAGTGAAACGCGTGGAGGATCGCGTGGCTGGCCCATCGCATGTGTGCATTGGGGTAGCGCAAGTGATTCGCCAAACCATTGAGGAACAGGTACCGTTCCTCAGGCAACAGCGTCCGGACGAGCTCGAGGACGATATCCAGATGGGGCAGGGCGAGCGGCCGTCCGCGGGTGTGGGCCAGCTGGACGGCGCTCTGCAGCGTCAACGTGGCGATGCCCGAGAGGTACGCAGCCGCGCCAAGCGATGTGAAGGGTTCCCCCCGCGCCAGGTGCACCTGGCGGAAGATCAAGACGATGTCGGCGACGGCCGACTGGATGTCCCGGGAGACCGGCGCTGGGGCCTGGTCAGCCTGGTCAGGCCAGTCGCTCGTCTGGGCCGCCTTCTCCGATACGCGGAGGCAATTCTCAACAGCCGTGCGCACCTCACGATGGCATTCGGGCGGCGCCACCCCCATGGCGGGGTCGATGGACGGAATCTGGACTATCTCGGGCAGGGCGTCCACCCGTAGGGTAGCCGAGATCGGGTCAGGAGGGCGGATGGCCCGCGGGAAGGCCGCGAGGATGAGGTTGCGGAGCTGGACGCACGTCGGCGGCATGGCCGCGCAAAGCGAGTGAGCATGCTTGGCCAGAAAATCCGGGAAATCGTGGAGGAGGACCAAAAACGTCCGCAGAGTACCCTTGTACATCAGACGAACAGGATCCGACAGCTGTGCCATGTGGAGGTAGGGCTCAAGGAAGCGGAGCAGGCCTATGAGGAGGCGAAGCAGGGGCATCCACCCCTCCCGGTCAGGGAGCTGGAGGAGCTTGGGCATGAAGCCGCGGTAGCTGACAAGCTCAAGCCACGCAAACGCGAACCCCGGAACCCGCAGCGGCTGGAGTGCATTGAGCGCGGCGCCGATGGCCTGGAGGGTGGGCAGCGTGTACACGTCGAAGCCCTGGGCCGGGGTGAGCTCCGACATCAATCCGACGAAGATGCGGTAGTAGGGACGGGAGCTAAAGGCGCCACCGGCGAGCTTTGCGTCCTCGATGAGGACTGCTGCGATGGCTGAGAGCACGTGGCCTAAACGGTGGTTCACTTTGGACATATGCGTGTTATCCATCCTTCTTGAAGAGGACTCTTGCGACCCCCGTTCATGCTCGCGGCCGCCCGACCGGATGAGGCGAACAACAAGCATGACGTGGGCGTCAGGGGCGAGGAAGCCAATGGGCCGACCGCCCATCTCGGTCGCGAGGCAGAGCCGCACGGCCATCTCGGTAACGAGCCGCAAGAAGGCGTCAGTCGACTTGTCCGACTCGAGGATGGCGAGCCGCGCTAAACCGGTCTGATATAAGTGTGAGGCCGTCACGGAGTCGTAGGGCTTAGGGACAGCATTCCCCTGGGGAGTGGACTGGAGCCCAATCCAACGCTGGAAGAATGAGGCCATCTCGCGCGCCGGCCCCTGGAGGCTGCGGCCCCACGCAACGGCCGCCGCCTCGGGGCCAAGGCGAGAGGTGTCCAGTGCCGGACTCGAGGCCACAGGGCGGCCGTCGGGCCCCGTTGGCCCGCCTCCGAGGTTGAGACCACGGTCCATGCGCGCTGCGATGGCCTGACTGTCGACCACGGGGCCCGCGGCTGCCCCGGGGACGCCCGGCGTGCACGACCTCGCCTCTTCCACGAGTCGGACCAGGAGGGGGCCCTGGGGGTGCCGCTGGGCGACCTTGAGGAGAAGGTCGACCGTCTGCCGGACATCGGCGACCGTTGCGGCGCCCGCGAGGACGACCGAGGTGAGGACGAGAATTGCGCACTCGATGCCCGCGAGAGCGCGCGTCCCGCCTGAGATCATGCTCGCAATGACAGAGTCAACGTCGCCGATATTGACGGCTCCAGCGACAAGGACGGCCTCCAGGGCAGCCTTGGGGAGCTGCGGGGAAGACTCGATTGACCGAACCCACCGGTAGAGCAGATTGGCGGGGCCTGGCGCGTTGCCCCGGGCTCCGGCGGCGTCGGCGATGGCCTTAGCAGCGGCCCCGTAGGCATGCAAGAGTTGCTTGGGGGGGGGCGATGGGGCGCTGTCGAATGCAGCCATCGTCTGGAGGAGGCTCCGGACGATGAGGGCGGACTCGTGCGGCATACCCGCGCACATGAGATGGGCCGGACCCGGCGCCTGGGCCACCAGCTCACGGAGCTCGGACGTCGGCGACAGCTGCCGGAAGGGGACAGTGGCAAGCGCAGCGGGCATATGGGCAGCAGTCGCCTCGAGGCGCGAACGCCAAGCGGTGAGGCGCTGGTCAAGGCGAGCCGCTGACTCATCATCTAACGGCGGAAGGGTCAGAAGCCAGTCACCACCAGGCTGATGGGCCGCGTGAGTCGGAGCCCAGCCGACCTTGGTCGGGTCCGACACCGCCGGCCCTCCTGCGGCGCCCAAAGGCGCACCCCCAGGCCCCCCCGCCCCTCCTCCCCCCTCGCCCGCTGAACCGCCAGCCACCGCTGAGCCTGCCGGCACGGGTTCGTCGACGAGACTCTTGTATTGAAACTCGTCGTAGGGCGAGTGGGAGACGAGGGCCAGGGGGCGCGGACGCAGGAGCATCGGCAGTCGCGCAACGCCAGGCAGGGCCGCCTGGGGCGTCCATGGACGGCCAAGGCGCCGGGCCTCGCGGCGGGCAGCAAAGTGCCGCTCGAGGCGCGCGTCTGCCTCGACCCCGGCCTTGTCGAGGGCCATGTGCTCGAGAAGCTTGACGCACATCGCGAGGTTGTCCTGGGCCACGAGGCCGGCGACTTTGTCGCGTGTGACCGTATCGCATGGGGCACCCCGCAGGGCGTCTGCCGTGAGGTTTTGGATGCTTTGCCGCACATTGTCCCGGATGTTGATGACCATGAGCGATGTGGCAAGGCGCTGGGTCATCTGCACGGCGGCAGCGCGCATGCGCGTCTCGTCGGGCTCGAAGGCAAAGTCCTTGGACACAAGGTCGTGCACAGTGACAGACGTGACAGCCACGTAGCGCTCGACAAGGCCATGGCATCCCATCACCGCCTTTTGGAGGGCGGCCGGGACGACCTTGGACAGCTGGAGGGGCCCAACGAGGTCGCCGAGATGGGGCGAGAGGCGGAAGGCCTGGCGCACAATGCGAGCGACGGCCTGCTCGATCTGGGACCCGGCACCTGGAGGGGCGACGTGCGGGGCGGACAGGGTGGCCCCGCTCTTGGCCGCCTGGGGCGGGCCGAAGGCCCCGCCTGGGGCAAGCGGGGCGCCGTGGCGGACGCCGCCAACACCCGTTGAAGGCCGCCTGTCAGCCACCCAGTCGGGATTGCCCTCGGTGAGGCGAGGGAGCGAGTGGAGCGACTGCGAGGGGACGACATCCGACACCTTGAGGCCGTAGTCTTGCATCGTGATCTCGACCTCAAAGCGCACGGGGAGCTTTAGCCTGTCCCCACCCAGCGTGTAGATTTCGACCATAAGGGCGAGCACGGCCTGGATCCACGGGTTGGGCGGTCGAAAGAGGAGGGATTGTCGCCCTCCCTCGAGGACCTTATGAACAAAGGGCATGACGGCGATGAGGCGGCCCCGCTGGTAGGCGTCCCAGAGGCACTGCTTGAGCGAGAGCTCCCGAAAGAGGACGGGCTTGTCGCGGGCGAGTGTGAGCTGTCCGAGCCAACAACCTAGGTTCTTAAGCAGGGTGCGCTGAGCCGACGACTCAGCCGAGCTGGGTCCGACGACGATTATGGACGAGTCGAGGAGGAGGCGGATGTAGTGATACGTCGTGCGGAGGATGAGGGCTGTCATGTCGACGCCATCTGAGCCAGCCACGTCCCCAGTTCGCTTATCAATGCGTCCGTACTCGACGGCCAGACGAACATATTGGGGGATGAAGTTGACCTCGAGCGAGGCCCGCTTGACGACGAGGTAGTGGGAGAACCATTCGCGGTGGTCGCGGCCCACAATCTCGGCAATCTCGGCCGTGCGCTGGGGCAGGCTGTCCATTGTGAGATTGTTAAACCCGAAGGAAATTCGGTTCTGCAGGGCCGGGGAAGGTGGAACGCAGCGAGCGAGCTGTCGCGCGAACTCACGCTCCAGGAGGGACACGCCCGGCCCCGACGACGTGCCCTGCGGGGGCGGCGCTCCTTGGGGGGGCGCGCTGGGCGGGGGCGCTGTCGGAGCCCCCGACCCCGCCGGGACGCCTGCCCCTCCAGGACCGGCGCCCCTCTGCTGCTGGGGACCAGGGGGAGGGGTAGCACGCCCCGGAGGCGGTCCCACAGGCCCGCCGCCGGGGAAGGTCAGACCTGCCCCATCGGGTGGGAGCCCCACAGTTGCTGCGGCCGCCTCCCAGAGGTCCCGCGCTGACTCACGCAGGCCAGGAAGGGCGACGAGAGACGTACAAAGGTGAGGCCAGCTCCGTAGGCGGGGCCCCGCGGTGCGGAGGGCCTCGATGGCGAAGGCCTGCATACGCATCTCGGGACCCTCCCCGTACTGGATGACGCCTGCGGGCAGCTTGGGCGGGACAAAGAGGGCGACAAGCGCCTCGAGGCCCCACGCAAGGTCACTGCCGGTGAGGACGCCAGCCTGGAGTAGGGACCCAAAGAGTTGGGTCACGACTTGGCGCTCCCGGTCGGGATACTCTTGAAAGTGGGCAAACTCGTCCAGGAGGGACTGAACCATGCAGTCGCGCACCTGGCGGGGGCGAGCGTCGGCTGTCTGGCCCAGGTCCCCGAGGAGCCGGGTGGCGTCAGGAATGGTGAGCTTGCCGTGGAATATCTGGTCAAACAGCTCATTGGCCTCGGTATTAATGGCGTCGGGCCACGTCTGATCGGGACGCGGTTCAGGCTCACGCGGCCGAGCCTCATCTGGGTCTGCAGCAAGGGCCTCTTGGGCGCGCACAAGGGGCTCACTGTCGGGCCCCCCCTGGGGCAGGACCTGGGTGAGCGTGCGCATGAGAATGAGGCGGCACGCGGCCGTGAGCCGGGGCCGACGCCGCGAATCGTCCCCGGACACCGAGCGGAGGCGGTCGGCCAGAAAAGCAGCCGACTCGCGGGCAAAAGCAGCCCCCTCAGCGCCTCGGCACCGGGCGCCCAGCCACGCGGCGAGGTTGAGGTATTCACGGCGGGCGGCAGCACAAGCCAGGTCGAGGGCGATCCAGCTGGGCGTCCCGATGTCAGGGGGAACCCCGCTGTGAAGGGGCACGGCCTCAAGGAGCTGGTCGAGCAGTCCGGCGCCGCCAGGCCCGAAGGCGTCGACGAGGGCCCCAGCCTGGGACGGGTCGCGGATGTAAGCGGCGCAGGCGATCTTGACCACCATGTTCCGACGCAGTGACCACAGCTGGCGCAAGAGAACGCGCGAGTTGGGGTGGCCCGTGAAATATGCCGGCAGCAAGTTTAGGAGAATCTGACGCTGGAGCGGACCAATATCACCGGTACACCGCCCCGCTGGTCCGTGGTTGCCCGTCGGCGAGGGGGGACCGTAGGCCGCGCACACGAGGAGCACCTCGGGGCACGCGGCAAGGGCGGGGGCCAGGACGCCCCCTGAGGCCACGAGGTCTGTCCACCCGAGGCCCGCCGCGTCAGCGAGCTGTCCCACCATGTCGAGGAGATCAGGGCAGCTCCACGGGCCCGAGGGCCCGCCAAGCGGATGGGGCGATGTGAACGCAGCAGACGCAGGGACCACGGCGCCCGGCGCGGCGGGGGGGGGTGGCGCGGGCACCAAGTTGGGCACCCCCTCGACCTTGTGCGCGTTGTGCGCGTAGAAGCGAAATACAGCGTCAGGATCCGTCGTGGCGGCGCGCAGGATGGCTAGGTGAGCGGGGTGGTTGCCCCACCGCCGCGAAAGCAGGGGCGCAAGGGGGAAGGGGGCACCGTGGGCCGCCGCGATGGCGCGGGCGAGGCGACCGAAGGCCTCGGGATCTGCGAGGGTCCAGTCGGGCTGGTCGAGACCCTTAATGATCTTTTCCCAGTCGAGCGACACTCCCGAACCCTCCTCGCGCTTGGCGTCGACGAGGCATGGCAGCGCATGCTCAAAGGACCAGCCCTGATGACCCTCTGACGAGCTGGGGGGTGTGGTGCCTAGCAGAGCGACGAGGAAGAGGCTCACGGCCTCATCCGTAATCTTGGACGGACCGACGAGGCTGACAACGCTCTGGAACTGCAGGGCGAGCGGAGGCAGAGCGGGAGGGAGGGGGTGGGGAAATATCGGGAGGGCTGCGGGATCACGGCGACGCGACACGGATAAATAAGATCTAGGAGGTTTCGCGGGAACCAAGGCAACCGCCCCTCGGCGTCCGGGGAGAACGACGAGGGGCGGCCGGCGGCGCGACGCGGTGGTTCGTCTCCCTCCTCGACTCGCCCGCTGTCGGCTCAGTAGGCACGCGGGACCCATCTCTAGCACGAGCCGTGCCAGAGACCCGGGGCCCTGGAGGTCGTTTGAGGCCATCGTGGCCGCTCAAGGGGCGGAGTCGGCCCCCCCGGCGGCGAAAGCCCTTGGGCCGTGGGGCGAGGCCGGCCTGGGGCGAGGCGGCCGTGGGGGTAGCGTCAGCGCCGGCGGCGCGCAGAAGGTGGGCGGCGGGCTCCGTGGGGTTGATTTTCTTGGGCGGCCAACGGACGGGGGCGGTCGAGGTATGTTGGCCCTAAGGATGGCTCCAAGGGTCGCGCCTTGGACCCACCTCGCCTTGGGAGAAGAGAGTCTACTGCTTGCGCGGCCTTCTGGCCTGTCGCACTGCGCTCGCTGCAGCGTTCGAGACTTCTACGACCCCCTCCCAGCGCGCTTTCGCCTCCACTCCCGTCACGACGTCGCCTCCCTTTTCGCCATGACGGGGACCGGCCCGACGCCCGTCGTCGTCCTCAGCGTGGGCCAGTGCGGCAACCAGGTCGCTGGCGAGCTGTGGGCCCGCGTCGAGGCCGAGGTGACAGCCCAAGGCCTACCCCCACTACCGCCCGGCGCTCCGGGGCGGTCCGCCGAGGCCCGTCGCCCACTCGACGAGGGAGAGCTCTCGTCCTTTGTGCGCCACGAAAGCGGCTCCGGGCGTCCTCGCGCACGCGCCGTGATGGTGGACACGGAGCCAAGGGTTGTTGAGGCCCTCGCGGGTTCAAGCCCTCTCCTGGAGCGCGCCCCCCGGTGCGTGGCTCACTCGGGGCGGGGCAACAACTGGGCGGCCGGATACCGCGGCCCCGAGGGCACGCGACCGCGACGGAACGGCTCCGGCCCTCGGTGGGGCTCCGTGGCCCAGCCGGACAACGACGAAGGCACCGGCCGTCCCCGGTGGCAAGGGGCGCTCGAAATTCACGCCGGGCAGATGCACGACAACCGTGAGCGAGGGGTGGCCGATCGCGCCATCGATGCGGTCCGGCGCGAGCTCGAGGCGTGTGACGGCACGCCCGACGTGGTGCTCCTTCACTCGCTGGCGGGCGGAACCGGGTCGGGGCTGGGCAGCCGGCTGGCGGAGAAGGTACGGGACTTGTCGCCCCGTGGCTTTCTACTGTCGGCCGCCATCGCGCCCGACCCCCAGGGCGACACAGTACTCCAGCCTTACAACACGGCACTTTGCCTGGAGCGCATTGGCAAAGCTTGCGACGCCGTGGCCCTGTTTCGCAACGAGGAGCTGCTGACGGGAGAGCCAGGCGCGACATCGGGGGCGGTGGACACCAACGCGTACATCGCCTCGTCCCTCCTCGGGCACCTTCTGCCGACGCGTTCGTGGCGTGGCTCGCAGCGGGCGCCCCCGACGATGAGCCGCCTGCAGGCTCTCTGCGCTTGGTGCGCGCCGTCGCCCCGGCACCGACTAGTTGGGCTCGACACTGCAACGATTCCCTTGGACACAGCGCCCTTGGGCCCCCCGGCCAGCACCTGGACTGACGTCGCGCAAAGAATGATCGACGTGCAGCGCCGGGCCCGGCGGATTGCGCGCGGACGAGGGGGTTGGACGACGGCGGCAATGGCGATCACGGCGAGTGGCCGCGTAAACGAAGCGCAACTCGACGGCGACGACACACAGCGCTGACTACGCGACGGAACGCTCTACTCCTCCCGCAGGCATGGGGTCTGGACCTCGAGGCGCTTCCACCCCATCCCGACCCGCGCGCCCGGGCCCTGCCGCGAAGCGACGCCGAGCGGGAGGACCTTTGGAGGGCCGTGCCTATCGACGCCCTGTTGCTGGCGGGCAGTCATACGCCGCTATGGGGCCCCGACACAGTGGACTTGCAGACGTCGACGTCAGCGCCGGCTGCCGTGGGGTGCCTCTGGCCCCGCGTCGAGCGGAGCGCGGCCGCCGCCGGGAAGAATGCGGGCGCCGGAGGCGGCGCACAGCACGCGCCGATGGGGCTCCACCAGACGCTAAGTGTTGCGGCCAACCGGATCGATGCGGGGGCCTGGGCGGCGGAGGCATGGGCTCGCGGCTCTAACCTCGCCCGAGAGGGCGCCTACCTGCACTGGCTGGACAAGTTCGGCACGAGCAAGGAAGATGTCCTTGGGGCGCTGGAAGAGATGCGGGTGCTCGCGGACGACTACGCCGCGCTTGAGCGGGTGAAATGAGATGGGTCTGCAAAGGTGGGCGACGGAGAGGCCTCGTTGTCACATGGAATCTCGACACATCCTCACGTTGAAAAAAAAGGAGAAGGCGACGGTGGTCATGCCTCGGGCCACGGCGCCCGTTGAGGGGTCGCGGTGGAGAGAGAGGCCCAGCGATAGGCCATGTGGCCACGCGGCAGACGACCTCGCCGACCTCGGGCACGCTCTGGTTCAGGCGAGGTGGATTGAAGCTCGTTCAATAGCGTTAATCCGTGTTGAGCCCCATCATCGACCCTCCTGAGCTTTAGATATGGGATGAGAGAGGGCGAAGTGAGCCAAGTCGGCGCGCGTCGTGGCTGCTTGGTTCTCTCCGACTCTCTCGGCCTTCTCCGACCGTCTTCCCGCCCTGGTCACCTCCTCAGACGCTTGGTGAGATTCGCTCTCTAAGGGAGGACTTTTTGGGAGCGAAGTGCGACAGTCAGGGTGGGGGGAACCTGACGGCAGCGGCATCGTCCGAGACGGAGCCTGCCGGGGTGGCCATCGCGCTCGTGCCCGCGCCGACGTCGGACGTCTCGCGCCCCTCGATTCCCTCCCCTCCATCCGCCCACCCCGGTACCACCGGCGAGATCGTCGAGCGCCGGGCTCGTGCCCTGTCCCGCCTGGCGTCGGTGTCGTCGCGAAACCCCCGAGCCGAGGCGCGGCCTGTGCGTCCGCTGCCACCCCCGCCCCTGGCGCCGCGCAGCGTAGCCGACGCGCTGCGCCGTCTTGACGAGCTCGAAGGGGGGCTCCAGCTGCGGGCCGCGGCTCTGCTGCGGGGTCCGTTGACGGAGCGGGAGGGCGAGACCCTGCGCCTCGAGATGGGCAACTGCCATGCCAATAAGCGGGGCAGAGGGGGCCCGCCGGCGCGACTACCCGGTCCTGTGCTCGACCTGTCGACCGTCGAGTCGCGAGGGGAGGCGTTGAGGCGTCTCGAGCACCACACGGGCGCGCTATATCCCTCGCACGTTGCCCTCGCAGCTGCGGGGGGTCAGCGCCCGCCTGGCGGCCCGCACCAGTGGCGGCACCCAGGCGTCGACGGTCGGCCCGACCGGTGGGGCGCCCGCCCGTCGCTAGGCATCGGCGGCGTCGACTCCTCGCGCGTCGTCCTTCTCTCGGACCTCGCAGGCGCCGTCAACGAGGATGAGGACGCGATGGTGGGGCCGGCGCCGTCGTGGTCGTTTGGTGTGACGCCTCGCCCCCAAGCCACCGGTGGGCAGCTCCGTCGGCCTGGCTCTTTGACTGCCTGCAGACCCGACCTCGCGGCAGACACGGCCCTTACGGGCCAGGCGCTGCGTCGCGCCGTTGCCGCGCCTGCGCGGGAAGGCGGCGACAGTGGCTCCAGGGGGGGCGCCGACGCGGCTGCGGCGTCAACATCGACGACTGCGATAGCCGACGGCTTCGCGGAGGCGGTAGACGACGCCCTTCTCGACGTGATGGTTGCTCGAGGAGTTCCCGATGCCCTCGCACGACGTGCTCTGCTCGTCACGGCGGACCGTGGTCCCGCCAGGCTCGAGGAGGCGATACGCTGGGTGGAAAAGCACGGGCGTGAGTGCGGATGGGCCGGGTCGTCCGGGGCGGTTGGCGAGCCCGACGATGATCTCATTCGCGATGGGGCGGCCGCTGAGGCCTGCGGCTTTGACGCCACCGACATTTCCGGCAGCGGCGGAGCTGCTGCTGTGGAAGCCGGCCTGTCTTCGCCGTATGACGACGGCGAAGACACGCCCGAGTGCATCGCCGCCCTCTACGGCATCCCGTCATACGGCGAGGGCAGGCCCATGCGTAAGCTCGTCGGGCTGTCGGAGGGGCAGTGGGCCGATGTCCTCGCGGCAGCCGCCGTGCCAAGCGCAGCCGGCAACGGCCTGACCATCCCCAGCCCGCCCGCACCAGCCGAGCTGCTGCGCATCGTGGACGGCCGCCTCCACGAGGGACCGGCCTTCCGGCGCTTTCACGCGGCCCAGATTGCGCGGTGGCAGCTTGTCGCAGTGCTCCTCCTCGAGCTCGAGGGCTGGGCAGCCCGTTCAAACATCGACATTGCCGTTGTCGACACGTCGGTGCTAGTGCCCCTTGCAGTGGCAACGGTGTCGAGCGGCGAGCTCCCGTCCGAGTCCGACCTCCTCGCGTGCATTCTCAACACAAAGCACCTGGAGGAGCAGCTTAACGTCCCCGGCTGGCGCTTTCGCCACGACGGCGGGGCCGAGTTTGCAGCGGTAGAGGTGCAGCGGCTGTGGCGCGGGCATTGGACCCGCCGGGTTGTGGGCGTGTGGCACGCGGCGGCGCGGTCAGTGCAGACGGGGTGGCGCCTGGCGCAGGTCCGGCGGCAGACGCGAGCTGTCATTACTGAGGTCCGTGGCCGCCGCCTTGAGGCCTTCCAGCGCATCCAGGAGCGCTTCCAAACCCAGTGGAGCCGCATCAAGGCCTTTCGCCACGTCGTCCTCCACCTGCCCTCTTACTCGTATGCACCCCCGACGGTCCACCCCTCGGACGCCGCGGCCGAGTCGGCGGCCAACGGGCAGGTTGCCCGTCTTACCGACCTTGCTGACGACCTAGTCGACGTGTGCTACGTCGCGCCTCATGGCCGCATCGAGGACGTTGACGCCTACTGGCACCAGCTCCTCCAGCTGGGTGGCATCTCGTCCCCAGGGTCCCGCTTTAGGCTCATCGTCCCCGAAAACGCTGCACAGTTTCCCAGGGCGATGCCCCTGGCGGCCAAGCTCGCCCTGTCCCCCAAGGCTCTGGCACGGCTGCGCTTCTTCGTGGCCGACCGGCCGTGCTATATTGTGTCAGGCACGCCGGGGCCTGAGGATGTCAACCTCGCCGTCGCCCTGGGCTACCCCATCCTGGGGACAGCCCCGGCCCAGTCAGAGGCCATGCGGCTCCGGTCGTGGCGGCGTGAGGTGCTTCGGTTGTCCCACGTCCATGTCGCACCGGGGACTGAGTGCCGTGCTAACTTTTATCTCGGATCCGCGGGGGTCGCCGAGACCACAGCGATTACGCGCGATGCCCATCTTGCCTGGAGCGAGATGGGTGATGAAGCGCGGGCCGTCGTCCGGCCCCAGGGCGGGCTGCCATCAGGCTTTCGGACTGAGCCCCCCCCCGCCCCGTGTTCCGCAGTCGCCAAGGGTGGCGACAGCCCAGCGTCGACGGCGCCCGGGCCCAGCGATGCCCTCGCCACGGGTCCCATCGCGGCCTCCGCGGACCCCCCCCGGCTGCGCCACCTCCTCGCCTGCGCCTTTATGGCCGCGGCCGAGGTCGCGCGCGGCGCTGCTCCCTCGTTCAACATCGACTCCATTGCACAGTCGGTGCGCAAGACCTTGTGGGAGCGCGGCCTCTCACCCTTTGAGCTGGCCCTGCCCGCATGCGTCCCTGGCGCCGACACGGCGGCTCATTTCGTCGCCGAGGTGCGGCGGATCTATCCTGTGATGACCCCCACTGAAATCGTGTCAGCGGAGCTGGGGGCACTGATGCAGCGGCTTCCGTCATCTCCGCGGTGGCTCCTCAAGCTCGATGCCGACGTCCGCGGGCGCGGTTTCGCCTTTCTCGACATCGAGTCGCACGAGGGGCTAGCCGAGGAGCTGGCAGCCGTGGGACGGGCAGCGAGTATGGCGGGCATCGAAGGGGGCGGCGCTGACTGCGGTGGTGGCGGTGCAGCAGCCCACGCTTGCGTCCGCCTCGCGCGCGCCCTCATGCAGGCACTGCCCAGGTGTGTCAAGGTCGTGTCCCGCCTCCACGGCGGCTGGACCCGATACGCCGAGGCGTTCGTGCGCGGCGGTGGCGTCATCGAGTCGTGCCCTGCCGACGTCGTGGGGTCACCCAGCGTCGACCTCCTCGTCACGCCACGCGGCGAGGCAGAAGTACTTGCCACGCACGAGACCGTCTTCTGCCCCGCCTACCATGCAATCGGTGCCTCCTTCCCGCAACGATCCGTACCACCGAGCGCCCTCGCCGATGCCTCCGAGGCCGTCGCCCGGTCGCTACACCGGGCCGGGGTGCAGGGGTTTGTGACGGTCTCGTTCGTCGCCCTCCGCGAGGCTGGCGCCATGCGGCTCTGGGCCGTCGACTACGGGCTCGGCTTCTCCACCAGCCTCTGTGCCTTCCGGTCCTTCGACTTCCTCGTTGACGGGGCCTGGAACCCGCGAAAGGGCGGATACCGCGCGTCAATCACGCTCGCCCCGGGGCTCCCAGCGCCGGCGGAGGACCCGACGCGATGCTTCGTCAGCATGGAGATGGTCGCCCACCCCGTCCTTGCCCGCCTTCCCTACGACGCATTCTTCTCCCGGCTCCGCGACGCCGGGCTCAGCTTCGACGTGCGCGAGAAGGAGGGGCTGATCTTGTCGATTGTCGACCAGGCCGCGGCGGGACGCCTCGGCATCGTTGCCGTGGGAGCGACCCCGGCCGCCGCCTTCGGCGAAGTGCGGGCCTTTTTCGATCTCGTGGCCAGGTCGGCCGCCCGTGAGCGCCTCGCCACTCCGCCACCGGGCGATGTCGACGCCGCCGCCGAGATCCGGACATTTCTCCAGCAGCAGGCGGCGCTCAGGCTCCTCGCTCAGCTGACGCGGCGGGAGGAGAAGGAGGCGGGGACGGCGGCTGAGGCAAAGGAGGCCAAGAAGCGCCCGGGGTGAACCACCGAGGTCCTCCTCTACTACCCCCTCGCCCCTCGCGCACAGCGATAATCATCCTCCCGATGAGCGCCGCCGCCGTTGCTCGCGCCGCGGCGGCCACCGCCGTGGCGGGGCCGGTCCCGGCGCCGCGGCAGGCGCTGCCGACGCGGCCAATTTCATCCAGAGCGCGAGCCGGTGCTCGGCAGACGCCCGAGCCCCTCGGCGACGACGTAGGGTACGTCGCGACAGTCGTCGTCGGATCGCTCGTCGGAGGAGAACTGGCAAGTTGTCGCTCGCACTCGCGCCGCGCGCTTTCGGCGTCGACCACGCCTCGCCGACGGCTCGCCCCTTCCCTGTCGCGAATGTTTGCGCAGATCAAGGCCGGCAGCCAGTGGATCCCGCTCGCTGACCGGCCCGATCCCTTTTTCGCGGCACTACTGGTGGTACTTCCACCGGTGCTGTTCGCCGTGGCCAAGAGAAGGGGTGGGCAGCCGACCGAGGATGACGAGGGGTTGTAGAGGAGGAAGGAGTTGGCGATTTCTTGATTCCCCGCCCCATCACGTGGTTCTGAGCCTACCCGGGAAGATCAGTTCTTCCCCAGAGGGGCCTCCAACCCCCGCGATGCCGCCACCCTCTGCCGGCACCCGAAAGGCGGCCGGAGCGTTGCGCCGGCCGCGACAGTCGAACGACGCGGCCGCCGCGCCCCACCCACACAAGCTGAGAGCTAGTGATGGATCGCTGCAAGGCGAGACGTGAGGCGAACCGCTTGTTGAGCTTTCGAGATGCTGGCAGCAGCTCAGCGCGGCTACGATGCGCCTTCTCGCTCCCCTCCCGCTCGCAGATAGTCGCGGCTCGACGCCCGGGGGGAGCCCTGAGCCGGACGATCTCGGTGGGTCGCTGCTTGCCCGCCCCGCTGTGACGCAGAGCACGGCCCTCGCTGGCCTCCTCCGTGGCGGCCGGCTCGCTGTCGCACCCCGCCGTTTCCCCGCCATCTGCCCCCCCCCCGCTGCCGCGTCGGCCCCGCCGCCGGCCTCGGCGCACTTTCCCGGCCCCGCCGTGCGGTTAACCGCCGGCTATTTCCCTCCTCTGGAAGATCTGACCCCCGGAGGCGCCCTCGTCGTGGGCGTGTTCGGGCCTGCCGCCGGCTCCGAGCACGGGCGCGGACCCGCCCCCCCTGAGGCCGTCATCGCTGCGGCCCGCTCCGCCCTCGGCCACGTCTTTCCCCCGGTACCGACCCTGCCGGAAGACGCGGTGATGTCAGATCCCGGCCCGTCGGGCAGAGAGGCCGCGCCCAAGGCCGCCTGCCGTGCCGACGCCGTCGCTGGCCGCCCCTCGGCAGCCCGGCAGCGGCGGGCCGGCTTCCAGACAGCCGTCCGCGGGGCGGCCGACCTCGTCTGCCGCGGAGCCCTGCCCCACGCCGCGGTGCTACCGCCGCGCGGATCCGCCTTCCGAGGCGGGCTTATCTTCATCTCCGGGGCGGCGGCCGGACGTGAGAGCGACGGTGACGACGGTCCTCCTCCCCCCGTCGCCGTCTTCACCCGGTCAACCCTTGCGCTACGTCGGCGCCTCATCGCCGACGCCCGCCCCCCCCCCGGGGCGGCGGACCCGTCTCCTCTCTTTGTCGTCCGGGCCCCGATGGCCACCCCCGCCGAGCGCCTTGCCCTCGTTGCTGATCCTAGAGCCGCGCGGGCCCTCCACCGTGAGGCGCTGCGCGTGGGGGACGACGAGGCTGGGGCGGGGGGGGAGGCTGCCGCCGACCCAGCCGGCGAGAACCGCCCCCCATCCGAAAGCCCCGGGAGATCCCCGACCACGCGGCTCACCCCGACGGGCAAAAGCCCCCGTCCGGCCGAGGATCGCCACTCTGGCCTCGTCACGGCACTGGGCGCCGGCGGCGTCGTCGTTGCCGACGCTCCTCCCGACTGCCCCCGTGCCGCGACGGCCGCAGCGCTCAACTACGACCGATCGGGCGGGGCACCCCTCGGTAGGCTTTCGGACGGGGCCCGGGGTGGGCGCCACGGGGGTGTCTTCTCCCTGGGTGATCCGCGGACATGCCTGGTTGTCGTCGGGGAGCAGGCCGTCCGTGCCGCTGCCGCTGCTGCCGCCTGTCCCTCACTCCTCCTCTGGGGAGACGGGGGGGAATGGACGCGCGCGCGGGGGCACGGGGGGGCGGGTGGGGGCGCACCTTGGGGTAGGGGCGACGTGCCCAGGGTCGTGGCACCAGGGCCCTTTCCGGGGTCGCTGCCGGGGCTCGCCCCCTCCTTCGGGGCTGCTGCTGACCTCGGCCCCTATGGCTCCGCCGCGGCAGCCTCGGCCCCGGGCCTCTACGGGGGAGTGGAGCGGGTAACCGACGGCGAAGGCAACTGCAATTCTGGGACGTGGCTGGTGCGACCCCCCTTGGGGCACTGTTTGGGCCCCGGAGCCCTGGGGCGTGCCGCGGCCGCCCTCGCTGACCGGCGCGAATGGGCGGCGTGGCGCGCTGCGTGGGCAGGCGGACGCGGGGACGCCACCGCCGTGGGTGTCGAGAGAGCTGATGAGTCCGAGGCGGAGCGGATGGCGACGGCGTGGGCGGTGTCGCGAGGACCAGCGGACGCTGAGGCAGCGGCCGATGCTGCTGACACAGTCGCGTCCCTGCTCCGCGGGGCATGGGCTGGGTCGCCCACGGGCGCCTGGGGTGGCGGCGTTGTGGCGCAGGCCCTCGACGCTGCTCGGTGGGGTGAAGGCAGACTAGATGGCCACGGCGTCTCTTCCCGCCCTATCCTCTGGGCCGGCGGCCTCGGTGATGGCGGGGCATGGCTCGACGCCTGCCCAGACGGGACGTAAGCGGCTGGCACAATCGGCAGCGTGAGCAACCTATTCGCATTGAATTCAACAATGTCAACCAGCCCCCCTACCACACCCTCCCTGGCTGTGCTCGAACCCCGCACGTAGCCCCGTGACGGACACGGCCCCTGACCGGATCGCCCAGACGTCTGTCCCCTCGGCGGCACCGTCCTCGGCAAACACTCTGAGGCCACGAGGAGACCACACCAGGCGCAGTCCCTCCCCCTCGGGTGGAGGCCCCGCTCCACCGCCCGGGTCGGCGTGCGCCACGTCGTCATCGACCCCCGCGGGGCGGTAGAGGCGACGGTACCCGGAATCGGGGCAGACACGCGTCCGGACGACGGGGACAGGTGCCAGCCCCAGCGGCCCCCCGTGCCCCCTCTCCCACCACGCTGCCCGGGGATCCCCCTCTGCCAGCGCAGCGCCACCCGTGAGGGCCGTCACGTCGCGGACCCCGGCGCCCAGCGGAACGTTGACGTTCCACAGCGCTGGGGGGGGGGCGCCTCCCCTGCCACCCACGGCGTTTGACTCGTCCCCCACCGTCTCCTCCCACTCGACCCAGAGCCGACCCACGACCCCCACCGCGATGGCGGCGGCGGCGTCGACGTGGTCGGCCTCCCATGAGCTCCACCTCGTGAAGTAGGGAAAGGACAAGGCCACCGCCCGTACGCCGGCCAGAGCCCCCTCCATCGCAGCCCCAACGGTCCCTGACGACAGGACGGAGGCGGCGCCGGCGTTGTGGCCCAAGTTGGGCCCCGACACGACGAGGTCGAAGGGCTCGGGACCGCCCAGAGCCACAGGATGGTGCAGAGCGACGCTGACGCACGAGGCGGGGAAGCCGGACACCGTCCAGACGGATCCGGGTGGGCCCAGGGAGGGACTGCCACCGTCCTCATCTTCCCCTGACGCCCCGCGACGGAGCTCCAGCTCGGCGTGGGCCGGATCCACCGCCTTGGAAACGAAGCTCTGGTTGGTCGCGGGAGTCACCACGGTGACGGGCCAGCCGGTCTCTCTGAGCCTCAACACGAAGGCGCGCAAGAACTCGCTCTGGGGGTGGGCGGCGCGGGTGGTTCGGGGAGGGGGGCTGACGACGGGGGGCGAGGCTGGGCGTCGAGGGCACTTCGCCTTGCACTCTCGATGCCAGACTCGCCTCCGGCCCGTCATCGTTCGTCACAAGCACGCGCCGCGGGGGGCGCGCCGCGGCAAATACGGCGAGACAAGAGCGCCGAGCGCCAGCGCTGGTAGGCAGGAGATGGTCCGATTTCGTTGCATGTGAGTTGCACGGGCAGCAGCGTGCCGCGAGCATCACACCTTTACCTGCCCAGTGAGGGGCAGAGATCGCGGACAGCAGCCGAGAGCCCTTTTTCTCTCTCCGCCGCCCTCGTCCTCCGTTCGCCACATCACGTCCCTGCCGCCAATCTCACTCAGTGCCAACCTCCCGTCCGTCCGTCTTGGGACCCGTCAAGTCGGACAGGCGCACCGTCGGCGCCACATCCTCGTCGTCGTCCCAGGTCTTGTTCTTCGGGATCACCTGCCGGGGCCGGTCGACTGCCGCCGGCACGAATCCGCCGAAGGGCGATAGGATGGGCTTGTCCCCCGCCGGCGGGGGCGTCCGCGGCTTTAGCTTCTCCGGTTCGGCGTACTTTGAACGCCACGCCATTCCCGAGAAAGAGGCCGACGACGACGACGATGACGTTCCCTTGGGGCCGTCGTCACCCACCCCCCCCACCCACTCGGTGTAGGCCCCCCGTTCGTCGTTGAAACGGGTGACAAATCCGGTGTCCGCCCCGGTGCGCCCCTCCCCCGTCCCCGAGGCCGCGGCTACGCGTCCGATGGGGGTCGTAGGGGACCAGCGACCGGAGGAACCGACTCCAAAGTCCTCCTCGTGCCGCAGGTCGGAGAACCGCCGAGGGGCGCCGTCCTCATCATGGGTGCCTCCGCCGTCGTATCCCCACCCCACGCCGCCTCCGTCGCCCCCGCCGCCCCCGCCGGGCAGACCCCGCGGGGCGACTCCCCAGGCCTCCCCCGCCGCCCCCGGCGGCAGAATGAGAGGGATCCGGCTCCGCGCCGCCTCTCTCTCAAGCTCGGCAACGCGGCGGGCGTGCCTTCGCGCGGCGGCCGCTGACCATAGCGCCGCCGATGCCAGGGACGCGATCAGGGCACCGATGGCGGCACCGCGGAGGGCGGGCCCGAGGTCGGCGAGGGGTCCCCACTCGTCCCGAGCCGCGGCCCTCTCCTGCTCCTCGAGGCGGGTCTTGCGGCGTCGGAGACGGCCACGGCGCTCGGCCCTCGCCTGGGCCCTACCGCTGCTGACCCCACCACGCGCCTCGCCGACACCGAAGGCGCCCAGGAACGAGGTGCGCGGCCTATCCCCCGCGTCGGCGCGCTCGTGGAGGTAGGCCATGCGGGAGAGCTCGCCGAAGGCCCCAGTGGGGGGGACGTCGTGCTCGAGTTGCCAGCTGGCCGTCGCCTCCCGGGTCCGGGACCCAAAGAAGCCTCGGTTGAACTCGCCCGCGTCAAGGACGCCCTGCTCACGCAAGAAGCGTTGGAGCTCGCTGACGTCATCGCCGTAGCAACCCTCGGAGAGGTAGCGGACTCCGAGCGAGTGGACAGGGACGCCATCAGACTCTAGGGCTGCGAGTGCGCGCGCCCACTGGTGCTCGAAGGAGTCGGCGGGGTCATTCCCGGTGGATGGGGGTTGGGGGATGTCGGACGCACGCGCCCAGCCGGGACCGCGATCGCCGACGACAGCGCGAACTGCAGCAGGCCCCTGGGGGGCAGACGCCGTAATCGGCGTCGACGCGCCGAGGCCGCAGCGGGCGACAGGGCCGAAACCCCGCGATCTCGGCTCCATGGCGTCACGCGCCACGGTGTAAGTCGCTGCTCGACACGCGACGGCGGGGTGCCGCATCCCGCTCGATGCTCTCTGCGACCGGGAGAGGACAACAAACGTCGGAGACTTCAGACAAATATTGGAACAGTTCCGGTGTATCGTGAGCCGCTGTTGACCCTTTTTCACCCTCTGCAGCATCTCGCCGTCACGTTGGATTCTGTGGAATCGCGATCGACTCGTCGCTGACCGTCGCGGAGGCCCAGGAGGAGGCCGCGCGTGGCTGGCGGCCGAGTTTTTGACAAGACGACTCTCCAACAGCCGCCAAAGGCCACCCGCAGGGAACGAAATACGCAGCGGTAGATCCAGCGGAGGGCTCGGGAACCGACCAGCAGCAACCCGTTCTCTAAAGAGTCTCGGGGCTCTGTAGGCGCGGCGGCGCGGACGGCGGGAGGCAGCACGGCCGACACAGGCGACCCCGCGCGATGGACAGAGGGCCTCCGCCGCGGCGCGGGGTCCAGACTGTCTCGTTCGTCCGCCGCGCCGCCACACAAGTCCGCCGCGCCCTTCCCCCCTCAACCCCACGCCCACGCCACCGCCCATTTCCCCCCAGCCCCACCGACCCTTCCCAGAGGGCATCCGTCACACACTCCTCCCGGGCGGGGGCGAAGGCCAAGGCTCTATCGATGCTTTTCTACAGTTTTTTCAAGACTTTGGTGGGCCAGCGGGTCACGGTCGAGCTTAAGAACGATCTGGTCGTCGAGGGACGCTTGCACTCGGTCGATCAGGCGAGCGACATCCCCTCCTCCCCCCTCCCCCTCTCCCTCCCCTGTCCCCCTCCCCCACCCCCAACCCGTCGACCTCCCTCTACCCGTCCCCGTCCCCGTCCCCCTATCCGTCCCCGTCTCCATCCCCCTACCCGTCCCCGTCCCTGCATCCTTAACTGCTGTTTTACCCCACCCCCCCCCCGCGCCCGTTCAGTACCTCAATGTCAAGCTAACCGAGATCCGGTGCGCGGACGAGGGGCGCTTTCCCCAACTCGCCGGGGTGGACAACTGCTTCGTGCGGGGGAGTGTGGTGAGGTA